>Ga0247843_1000340_pt1 | contig 112494 bp, 97 predicted proteins | sample LaCruzMarch2017__FD_192420 | JGI IMG/M metagenome (GOLD analysis project Ga0247843, IMG submission 192420) | Freshwater microbial communities from meromictic Lake La Cruz, Castile-La Mancha, Spain - LaCruzMarch2017_8m | ecosystem: Environmental > Aquatic > Freshwater > Lake | place: Spain...
AGCGGAGTGTCGTGGTCGATGTTGACGAACCGGGCGGCCATGCGCGGAGCATGGCAGGGTCGGATGGATTTGTCGCTGTTCTAAGTCCGACAGGCTGCTAGCGGGGCGGGAAGGCATCAAGCCGCCGGGCGTCGGTGACGAGAGCCCGCATCCGGCGGTAGCCGGGCAAATCGCTTTCCCGGAAATCGACCATGAGGGCGACGGCAGCGCAATCACGGTCGGCTCCGGCGGGGAGTTGCTCCACCCAATGCAGGAAATCGCTGCCGGACGATTCCTGAAAACCATGGGTGGCTCGATCCCAAGCGGATTGGCGCCGGAAAACCCCGGAAACTTCCGTCGGCTGGGGGATCGAGGAGAGCAGCGCAAAGGTGGTGTCCGGCGTGAGAGGGGATTGGGGGAGGCTTGCGGTCTCGAATTTGAGATCGGTCGCCGCGTCCCCGGACAGCGCATCGAGCAGGGAGGCCGCACGTGCGGGATCGAGCGGCGCGAGATGCCGGTAAAGGGCGATGCGGAGGGCTTCATTCGTGGCGGCGCCGGGTAGTTGGAGGGCCAGCGATTCATAGAGCGCCGGGGCATCAACCCTGCCGTGACGGAAGGCGTAGGCGAGATCGGGGCCGTGTTCCCCATTCAATCGGGCTTCCAGCAGTCCGCTGAGGAGGACATGATATTCGCGGGCAGAGGCATCACCTTCGGGCGTCCGGCTTTCGTCATACCCAAGAGGGGCGGGCGCGGCCGGGTCGAAGCCAGCAAGGCGTCGGGACTCATCGATCAACTCTTCGAACGATCGCATCGGCCCGAGGCCGGCCTCGATGGCGTCTCTTGCGAGCGCGGCGGTGACGCGCTGGAGAAGCTTTTGACCGGCGGCAGTGTCCGCGGGGCTCAAGGTTCGAATGCTCGATTTGGCCGGCGCGCGGCTTTCCACGGGAGCCTGCTGTCCGCCGATCCATGCCCCGGGAACGACGGGGGCCAGCATCGCGACGATTCCCCATCCCGCGGCGACGGCGAGGAGATGAAGGGGCAAGGCTTTTCCCATGAAGTGAAGATGCCAGCGGGCCGCGGCGGGAAGTCAATGCGGGAGAGGACTTTCCCGGGAGATGCCGGGAAGCCCATCCAAGCAAAACCACTTGCACCCCGCTGTCCCCAACACCCCGAGCAGATCAACGAGCGGCGCAACTCAGCCGCTCCCTCCCCTTTCTAACCATTTGGTTACGCGGGGCGGACTTGCCGAAATGGGGGCTTGCAGATTGTCTTAGGAGTTCCCCCGTTTCAAATGGACATCCTACTGGTCGAAGACGAACCACAGCTCGCCGGGCAGGTGAGCCGGGCCTTGGTGCGTGCCGGACATGCCGTGACCCATGCCGGCGATGGCCCGGGAGCGCTGGAAGCGGTGACGGGAAAGCGCTTCGACCTGGTGGTCCTGGATGTGAACCTGCCGGGTTGCGACGGGTTCGAGGTGCTCGGGAAGATCCGCCAGGCGGGATTGCCGGTGCGGGTGCTGATGTTGACCGCGCGCTCGGAGGTCGGCGACCGGGTGGCGGGGCTGAAGGCGGGGGCCGACGATTACCTGACGAAGCCCTTCGCGCTGGAAGAACTGCTGGCCCGGGTGGACGTGCTCGGCCGGCGAACCGGCAACGCGCCGGAAGTGCCGGAACCGGTGCTGCGGGTCGGCACGATCTCGATGGACGTGGCGAAGCGCCGGGTGACGCGGGGCGACGAGCGGGTGGAGCTTTCACAGCGGGAACTCGAGGTTCTGACCGTGTTCATGCGCGAACCCGGCCGGACTTTCTCACGCGATGAAATCTGCGAACGGATCTGGGAACGCGAACATGAGTACGACACGCGGACGGTGGAGATTTTCATCATGCGGCTGCGCAAGAAGCTGGATCGCCCGGGGACCGAGTCGGTGATTGGCACGGTGCGCGGCGTCGGCTATGTGATGCAGCCACCCCGATGAAGAAATGGTCGCTCAAGGTGAAAGTCGGCGTTTATGCCGCGCTGCTCACCATGGTGGCTCTCGTGGCAGGCGCGGCGGTGCTGATGCCGGTCCTGTATTTCCATCAGGTGGCCCAGCTCGATGAAACGCTGGAGAACGACTCCGACGAGTTCTTGCGCGACTTGCAGAACTTCAAGGGCGCGCCGGTGGACCCGCGGCGGCCGCTGGCCCGGAAATTCATCCCGCTTTCGCTGCAGACCCGCTACCTGGTGGTGGAGGGACCCGAAGGACAGATCCTTTACCGCTCGAACAACCTGCGCGGCGCGGATCTCGAAGGAGAGCCCGGGCAGACGCGGACGGTCGAAATGTTCGGGCGGAATTGCCGGATCGGTGCCTGGCAGGAAGGCCCCTACCTGGTCCGGATCGGCACCCGGCTCGGAGCGATCGAGCGCTTCCAGAAGGACCTGCGGCGCGGCTTGTTGCTGGCATTGCCGGTGGTCGGGCTGGTCGTGTTCATCGGCGGCCACTGGCTGGGCCGGCGGGCGGTCGCCCCGGTCGCGGACCTCAGCGCGGCGGCCGAGCGGATCAGCGCCGCGGCACCGCAGGAGCGGTTGCCGATGCCCGCGACGAACGACGAAATCGCGCGGCTGACGGAAGTGCTGAACCGCAGCTTCGACCGCTTGCAGGCGTCCTATGAATCCGCGACGCAATTTTCGGCGGACGCTTCCCACCAGCTCAAGACCCCGGTGGCGGTGCTGCGCGCGGGACTGGACCATCTTTCGCGGGAGACCGATCTAACCGGCCCGCAAGCGTCGGAGATCGCGGTGCTGCGGCAGCAGACGCGACGGCTGACGGCGCTGATCGACGACCTGCTGCTGCTGGCCCAGGCGGATGCCGGGCGGCTGGCCTTGGAGGCGGAAGAGATCGATCTCAAGCCGCTGATCGCCGCGGCGGAGGACGACTTGCAGGCGCTGGTGAGCGACCGGGACATCCGGGTGGAGGACGAGCTGCCGGATTCATTGATCGCGAAAGCCGACCGGCGGCGGGTGATGCTGGTCTTGCAGAACCTGGTGGAGAACGCCGCGAAATACACGCCCGATGGCGGCACGGTGAAGGTCAGCGCACACCAGGAAGACGGCTGGGCTGTGGTCAGTGTGGCGAACACCGGCGCGGCGATTCCCGAGGAAGCGCGGGAGGAAATCTTCGAGCGTTTCCGCCGCGGCCCGACGGTCGGCGAGAATGTCCGCGGTCACGGATTGGGGCTGAATATTGCCCGCGAACTGATCCGTGCCCACGGCGGGGACTTGCGGCTGGTGCAGGCGGACGAGGGCTGGATCGAGTTCGAATTCCGGCTGCCGGCGGTGCCGAACGACAAGTTGATAGTCTATGGTTGATTGTTGATAGTTAAGAATAAAAGGCTTCTGCCAAGTCGGAGCTAACCCTGAGAACGTGGTGCACATCGGAGCACATTTTTCCGAATCAACTATCAACTATCAACTCCCCTTCCAAGATCAGTCACCGCGGCACCACCGACCGCGATTGCTCGGCGGCGAGTTGGGTGCGGGAGCTTTCCGGCAGGGTGTCCCAGTTCGTCTGGAGCCAATCCTGCGCGCCTTCGTCGTCCTGCTTGCGCCACTCGCGGAAGTAGCGGGAGAGCGCTTCGTTGCGGGCTTTTTCCGAGGTCATGCCGAGGGCGATGTCCATCGTATCCGGCAGATTGGTTTCGCTCAGGACGTCACCGAGGCTGCGGCGGGCCTGGTCGCCAAAGGGGCTGGCCGGGGTTTCCACCAGCCAGTCCCGCATTCCCACCGGGTCGGTGCCGGCCCAGGAATAGAGCGCGCCTGAAATGCCCTCGCTGGCCTCGGCGGCGGGCAGCGTGCCCAGCCAATCGAGCGCCGCCTGAGGTTCAATCGCTCCCCAGGTGGTGCCGATGTGGGCGACCACTTCACGGCGGGTTTCGGAGGACGAAATCGACTTGCTCCACTGCACCGCGGCGCTGATGTCGCTGGCAGCCCAGACGGTGGCAAGCGTCGCGGCGGCTTCGTCTTTCGCCGGGCCCTCGGCCATCTTCGTGATCCAGCCCGCGGTCTCGGCCGGGTTGGTGGTGGCCCAGACGTCGGCGATGGCGATGACGAGATTGAGCTGTTCCCCGGACGCGATCTCCTCCTTGAAGATTTCCGCGGCCTGCTGTGGATCCTGCGAGGCGATGCTGCCGGCGACCGCGACGGTGGCGGTCTCCTTGCCCTGGCCGGCGGGCAGTGACTTCGCCCAATCGGCCGCGGCGACGGGGTCGTTGTCCGCCCAGGTGCCGCCGATCGCGTTGAAGAGCGGCTGCGAGGTCAGGCCGGTGCTTTGCAACCACTCGGCGGCCTGCTCCGGCGAGCGGCGCGACCAGCCGATCATCAGGTCGGTCAGCGCGCGGTCCTTCAGCGGGCCTGTTAGATTCTGCTCGGCCCAGAGCCACGCTTCGCGCGGGTTTTCCTCGGCCCAGCGGTTCATCGCGATGCCGATGGTGTCGGACTGGAGCTGGCCGGCGGGAAAAGTGGCCTGCGCGTTGTCGAGCGCGGCCACCGGATCTTCTTCCGACCAGACGCTGTAGAGGCCGCGGTAGAAGTCGAGCTGGTCCTGGCGGTTGGTGATCGAGTAGGCCTGCTGGAGGGCGGCCGCCACGTCGCGGCGGGCGGCATCGGCCCCGGCCTTGCGGAAATGCTCGCCGCGCGCGAGGGCGTCGGAAAGCTTGCCGGCGGGGACGTCCGCCTCGGTGATCGCTCGGCCGCCGGTCCGATTCTGGAGCGCAGGATTCCGGACCGACGGCTTTGAATCCGGACCGCTTGCAGGAGCGTACGACCCGGAAACTCGCGTGTTTACTCCCGGGGCGATCCAGCCGGTGAAGGCGGTGCCCATGACCACCCCGCACACCACCCAAAGGGCGTTGGCGACGGGGGAGCCGTTTCGCGGGAGTCTCATGACCGGGGTGACGCTAGGGAGGAGCGGGGATGGCACGCAACCGGATCTCCGTAACCGATCGGTTACAAACGCCGGGTCGCAGGGGCTGCGCGGGGATGTTACTCGACAACCCGCGTGCGGGGACAGCTCAATTCCTCTCGCGACGAGCACGCTCCGATGAGTTCACCCCAGTCACTCCGGAATTGGCCGGCCGCTTGCGCGTGCCTGCTACTCCTGATCCTCCCGGCCTTCGCCGGCCTGGAGGTGCTGGCGTCGTTTCAAAAACCGGGCACCCAGGCGACCGGCAAACTGCTTCGTCTGGCCAATGGCGAGAGCTATGGAACCGCCAGCAGCGGCGGAGCGCACGGATTTGGCAGCGTGTTCCGGGTGACCCCGGCGGGGGCGGTCGAGACGGTGGTATCCTTCACCGGCAGCAGCGGTGCCGTGCCTGGCAGCGGTCCGACCGCGGGCCTGGTCCTCGGGGCCGACTCCGCCTTTTACGGCACCACCTCGGCGGGCGGGGCCGGCGGTTTCGGCACGATTTTCAAGGTCACCGCGGCCGGCGTATTCACCAAATTGGTCGATTTCACCGGCACCACCGGCGTCGCCAAGGGCTCGGTCCCGGGGCCGCTGGTGCTGCACGCGGATGGGAATTTCTACGGCACCACCGCGGCGGGCGGGGCCGGCGTGGTGGAAAATCCGGCGGGCTTCGGCACCGTCTTCAAGATGACCCCCGGCGGGATCTTGACCACGCTGGCGGAATTCACCGGCAACGCCGGAGCCGTCAAAGGCAGCGAGCCTACTGGCGCGCTGGCAATCAGCGGCAACACGCTTTACGGGGTGACCCGGATCGGCGGGGCCTCGAGCCTCGGGACAATCTTCCGGGTGACCACCGCGGGCAGCTTCACCTCGCTGCACGACTTCACAGGCCCGAACGGCGCACGGCCGGCCGGCGGGCTCTTTCTCCACTCGAACAGCCTGCTCTACGGGACCACCGAGTTCGGCGGCACGGAAGGCTTCGGCACCGCGTTCAGCCTCAGCACCGCGGTCACGCCGGTCTTCACGTCGATCCGGAGCTTTGCCGATCTCATCGGATCGCAGCCGGTCGGCGAATTCGTCGCGGCCGACCCGACCACCCTGCTCGGCACCGTCGCGACCGGCGGAGCCTCCGGCTGGGGCGGCATTTACAAGCTCACCACCGGCGGCGTGTTCACCCTGCTCGCCACCTTCACCGGCGAAAGCGGGATCGTCCCCGGAGCCTCGCCGCGTGCCGGTCTGGCGGCGGATGGTGCCGGCCATTTCCACGGCGTGACCTCGGCCGGCGGCCCGGGAAACCTCGGGACTGTTTTCAATATCAACGCCGCCGGGAGCTACGCCGTTACCGCCCATCTGTCCCCGCCCGCCGGCTGGATGCCCTCCGGCGCACCGGTCGCCGGTGGAGCGGGTGGCCTGCTCTTCCCGCTGGCCGCCGGCGGCAGTGCGGGTGGCGGCACCCTGGCGGCGTGGGCCCAAGGGACCGGAGTGTCGGTCGCGGCGGCATTCGGCGGGACCTTCGGCTCGGCACCCGATGGTGGCCTCCTCCTGAAGACCGGCGCGTACTACGGCGTCGCCAGCCAAGGCGCCGCCTCGGGTCGCGGCGCGGCCTTCCGCTACCAGCCCGGCAGCGGGCTCTCGCTGGTGAATGCCTTTACCTCGACCGGCGGCGCGCTGCCCGAGGGCGCGCTGATCGATGGCTCGGACGGCGCGCTTTATGGCGTGGGCCGCGAAGGCGGAACCAGCGCGCGCGGCACCGTTTTCAAGGTGACCACCGCCGGCGTCCGCACCCGCGTCGTCTCTTTCACCGGCCTGGCCGGAGCCTCGCCCGGCAGCGCCCCGCGCGGGCCGCTGGTGCTCGCCGCGAACCAGAATTACTATGGCGTCACCAACCGCGGCGGCAGCTTGGACAACGGCGTGCTTTTCAAAATCTCGCCGCTCGGCACCTACACCGTCCTCGCCCAGTTCACCACCACCGGTCCGCGGCTGCCGGCAGGCGGACTCATGATGGGGAACGACGGCTTCATCTACGGCACTTGTAGTAGCGGCGGCACCGCGGATGCCGGCGCGCTGATCCGGTTGAATCCTGCGGACGACACCTGGTCGGTGGTCGCCTCCTTCGACGGCACCACCGCCGCCAATCCCGCCGGCGAACTCCACGCCGCGGCGGACGGCGCCATCCTCGGCATCGCCACCGCCCCCGGGAATGGCGGGGTTTTCCGCTACACCACGGCCGGCGGGCTCCAGGTCGTGGCCACCTTCGACGGCAACAACGGCCGGGCCGCCGCCGACAACGGCGCGGGCCTCGCTTTCACCGGCGGCCTGACCACCACTCCGGACGGCACGATCTATGGCAGCGCCCCGGGCGGCGGTCCGGCGGGCGGCGGCGTGCTGTTCCGCATCACCGGCAATTCCCCGCTCGCCGCTTGGAAATCCTTGCACCTGGGTTCGCCCGGTGCCTCCGACGATGGCGATCCCGACCGCGACGGGCTGCCAAATGTGCTCGAATACGCGCTCGGAAAAATCCCCACGCTCCCCGATGCCGCCGGGCAGCCCGCCGCTTCCATCGCCACGAATTTCCTCCGCCTCACCGTCCCGCGCGATCCCTCCCGCAACGACGTCACGCTTACCGTCGAGGCCACCGCCGATCTCGCCGGCCCCTGGACTTCTCTAGCCACCAGCACCCATGGCACGCCCTTCAGCGGTCCCGGCTATCTTTCCGGCGAAACTCCGGACACTTCGATCAAATCCGTGATCGTCCGGGACATCGTCGCCGTATCCTCGGGGCCACGCCGCTTCATCCGACTGCGGGTGACCCGTTGATTCCTTACCAGTCTGTTACTTCAATCCTTTTGCAGCTTCACCCCTTCCGCGGCTATTTCATCACCGAGCGCAGCACCGAACCTTTGAAATCCCCCAAGACGATGAAACTGAAATCCTTCATCCGCATCCCCGCGGCCCTGAAGCTGCTCGCCGCCGCCACCCTTGGCCTGTCGGCCATGAATGCCCGTGCCAATGGCCAGGCTCCCGATCTCGATGGCGACGGCATCCCGAACATCGTCGATCCCGATGTGGACGGCGACGGCATCCCGAACTCGCTCGACGAAAATATCGACGGCGGCATCGCCAAGAGCGGCCCATTCGCCGGCCAGTATCTAGGTGACCACGTCAACAACGACAACCCGGCGGAAAACGATATCGACGACGACGGCCTGGCCGACGACTCGCTTGGAGAGACCGATACCGACGGCGACACCAAGACCGACTCCGACGCTTGGGAAAGCGACACCGACGGCGACAACCGGCCCGACGCCGCACCCGCCGAACGCGACATGGACGGCGACGGCCGGCTCGATGACGACGCATCCGAAGACGACATCGACGGCGACAGCCTCGACGACGACGACCTCTACGAAGGCGACATCGACGGCGATAATTCTTCCGACTCCCTGGACGACGACATCGACGGCGATTCCCGCGGCAACCGCGTTACCGATGACGACGATATCGACGGCGACGGCAAGCTCAACAACGACGAGGACGAGGACGACGATGACGGCGACGGTGCCCACGACCGCGACGACGACGATGATAACAACGACGGCGTGGAAGACCACGACGACGACGATCACCACAACGAGGACGACGAGATCGAGCAGGAGGTCAACCTCACGCCCGGCTCCGCAGCCACCGCCGGGAGCTCCGCCCGGGTCGAACTCCAGTCGATGGCGACCGGCAAGCTCGAGCTCAAGATCCGCGGCAACGGTCTTCCGGTCGGCGATTACGGCGTCATCATCGGCGGCTTGGTTCGCGGCACCCTGATGATGCGGAATGATGATGAAGGGACTCGCGGCAGGATTGAGTTTGAAACCGGCGACATCGACGAAGACGAGCTGCCTCTGAATTTCCCGGTGGTCGGAGAAGCCGTGAGCATCGTGCAAGGCGGCAACACATGGTTCAGCGGGATCATACCCACACCGCCAGCGCCACCCGAAGACGATGACGACGATCATCACGACCACACCTTCATCCGAATTTTGACCCGTGCGGCTGGAGTGCCGGCGGAAGCCAAGGCGGAAGCCGAGATCGATGTCGGCGTGGCCGGTGTGATCGTCTTCGAAGTCGAAGTCGAAGGCGTCGCGGCCGGCACCTACCAAGTCACCGTCGGTGGGATTCCACGGGGAAACATCACCGTCGTCGCCTATCCGGACCGCGCCCGTGGCGAGCTCCGTTTTGAGGCCGAGCCTGAAGGCACCGAAGAGATCCTCCTCGACTTCCCCGTCATCGGCTTGCCGGTCACCATCACCCAAGGCGCGACAACCTTCTTTTCTGGTAGGCTTCCCGGGGGGGGGGAATGACCGTGCTTTAAAACCGCCACGGTCCGCCTTCGCGGCGGTCCGATGGCAACGCCCCGGTCCGCAAGGATCGGGGCGTTTTTCTTGGTAGCCGATCGGCTGGGCCGTTCCGTTGGGAGCGGCACTTGCCACCGCCGCATTCCCGCCGATGCTCCCGGCCCCTTCCCGATGCGCCGCTTCACCAATCCCTGGTTCCACGACGAGCACCGCTTCCGCGACGTGCTGCGCTGGAAAGCCGGGATCGCACCGAAGGACCCGCCGTCCTCCGCCCCCGACCATCCAGCTCCCGCCATCCGCATGGTACTGGAAGTGGCACCCGCAGACGGTTGGCGTGTTACTTGGCTCGGACACGCCTCTTTCTTACTCCAAGGATGCGGGAAGAACCTCCTGATCGATCCCATCTTTTCGGACCACTGCGCGCCACTGCCCTTTCCCTCGCTAGAACGCAAGGTGCCGGTGCCCTGCCGCATCGACCAGCTCCCGCATATCGACGCAGTGCTGCTCAGCCACTCGCACTACGATCACCTCGACTTGCCGACCCTCCGCGCCCTCGGCAAACAAACACCGCTACTCGTTCCCGAAGGCCATTCAGAATGGCTCGGCAGGAAAGGCTTTTCCAAAGTCCTAGAGTTATCGTGGTTCGCCTCCGCGGAGATCCTTCCCGGCATCCGTGCGACCGCCACCCCGGCCCAGCACTTCACCGCTCGCACCCCCTTCGACCGCAACCATGCCCACTGGTGCGGCTGGCTGTTAGAGGGCGGCGGCGTGAAGCTCTGGCATGCCGGCGACAGCGCGTGGTGCCCGGCTTTCCGCGAGATCGGCGAACGGTTCGGTCCCATCGACTTCGGTATGATCCCGATCGGCGCCTACTCGCCCCGCTGGTTCATGAAGCCCATGCACATGAACCCGGAGGAAGCCGTGCGGGTCTTCCAGGAAACCCGCTGCCGCCGCGCCATCGCAATGCACTGGGGCACTTTCCGTCTCACCGACGAACCTCTGGGCGAGCCGCCGCTGCGCCTTGCCGCGGAGCTTTCAAGCCAGGGTATTTCCGCGACTTCCTTCATCGCCGGAAGCATCGGCGAATCATGGTCCGTGAAATGGAATGACCCTTCGTAACCGATTGGTTACCCGACCATTCTGTTACCACGTGGCCCTTGAGAAGGACCACCATTCCGCGTTTTCGTGACACTGTATCCGGAAGGCCGCATCCACTGCCCGCAGCGGGCCGGGGGCTTTCCGAAGAGCCCCCGAATCATCGCCATGAAACCCTCCGCCTTCCGGTCGCTTCTCGCCGGCCTGTGCGCTGCCCTCCTCGCCCCCGGCGCCGCGCTCGCCAGCACGGCGTATGGCAGCATCAACAACTTCGACGTCGTCAACGACACGGGCACGCCCTGTCACGGCTTCGAGATCGAAATCGAGGACTGCCCGAGCACCGGCATCACTTACACCTACGACTGGAACCACTACGGCACCTGCAAGATCACGCAGGACGACTCCTTGCCCGGTCATCCGAAGTCCTTCATCCGCTGGTCCGCCGTCAGGAAGCCCGACGGCACATGGTCCGCCTACACCGCCGTGCCGACCACGACGATCGCCCCGACCAACGGCCATATGTTCACCAATCCGGCCGTGAATTTCGGAGGTGAACACTTCGGCGTCGGCATCAACGCGGCCGCCACCGCCGTGAAGTACTTCTGGCTGGTGGACGACGGGGCCGGCAACCTGGTCCGCGGCCCCGCGGTGCAGGTTTCCACTCCCACCTTCACCTACTACGCTCCGCTCCCGGCCTTCCCGGCGCAGGGGATCCCCGCCGTCCCGGCGCAGGTCGTCGCGGTGATCGAACCGCCCGAACCACCGGAAATCCAGGAGAAGGAATTCGGCCCGGCGGTCTGGGTGAAGGAAATCCGCACCACCACGCACAACAACCGCGAGGTGAAGCTGCGCGACCTCGTTTCCGATGATCCCGGCGACGCGGATGACGTGAACTGGCGCAACGACGAACCCGACGAAGTGGAAGTCGAATGGGAGATCCTCCAAGCCGACTTCAACGCCGGCGACGGCGGCCCGAAAGGCAAGTTGGAAGGTGCGCCGGAGGACCTCGACAACGGCGACGAGGTGGTCACCCGCCGCTACGAATTCTTCGAATACACCGGCCCCCTTGATGACGAGACCGGCGAGATCGGCACCTCAAACGTCGGCCCCGATGACATCCATGGCGACGGTCTAGGCAACGTCAATGGCATCGACTACGACTTCTCCACCATCGAAGTCGTCGGCAAGTATCTCGGTGCCCAGATGGCCGCCTTCAATCCCGAAGCCGAAGTCGGTCTGGTCGAGCACCTGCAGAATGGCGAGGTCGGCGAAGCCTATCCCGACCGCCTCGTCGTCATCCCGGGCGCGACGCCTTTCACCTGCACCCGCAGCGGTGCTCTCCCGGACGGCCTCGCGTTCAACCTGGAAACCGGCATCCTTTCCGGCACGCCCAGCGCCGCAGGCGAGTTCACCTTCACCATCGAGGCCTCCGACACCGTCCTGCCCGCGGTCGCGAAATCCTACACCATCGCCGTCGCGGAAGCCGGTGCCGTGCTGCCTGCGGTCGCCACCATCGACACCGTTGCTGATCCGCTCGACGGCGGCATCACCGGCGGCAACGGCGCCTTCGACATCGGCCAGTTGGCCACCCTCACCGCCACCGCGAATCCCGGCTTCCACTTCGTTCACTGGACCGACAACGGCCGGGTCGTCAGCGACCAGTCCAGCTACAGCCTGACCGTCGATGTGAACCACTCGCTGACCGCCGTCTTCTCGGTGGCCAACCCGAGCCGCACCATCGTCACCACCGCCTTGCCCGCCATCGGCGGAACCACTACCGGCGGCGGCGTCTTTGACGACGGCGATCCCGTCGCTCTAACAGCCACCGCCAATCCCGGCTATCACTTCGTCAACTGGACCGAAGGCGGCGTGCAGGTCGCCTCGACCGCCACCTACAACTTCGCCGCGAATGCCGACCGCACCCTCACCGCGAACTTCGCGCTGAACGGCGGGAACCTGCGGACCCTCGAGCTGAACCCCTCGCCGCTCGCCGGTGGCACCGTCAGCGGTGCCGGTGCCTATGCCGACGAAAGCGAAGTGACCATCATCGCTACCCCGAACCCCGGCTACCTCTTCAAGCGCTGGGAACGGGGCAACAGCAACGTCAGCAGCCAGAAGACCTACACCTTAGTGCTGGACCGCGACACCACGCTCAACGCCCGCTTCGCCCGGGCCTATGCGATCACCACCTCGTCCTTCCCGGCCGAAGCCGGCGGCACCGACGGTGGCGGACAGTTCGAGGACGGTGACAACGTCTCCGTGAACGCCTCGCCGAACGCGGGCTATGCCTTCGCGAACTGGACCGAGGACGGCGAGATCGTCAGCAGCTCCGCCAGCTACAGCTTCAAGGCGAACCCCGCCCGCAGCCTGGTCGCGAACTTCGACCTCGTGGTGCCTGAACCCGCGATCACCTCCGCTCTTGGTGGCGGCTTCATGCTCCATTGGCCCGCCGGCCTGCCCGGTTGGGTGCTGGAGGAAAGCTCCGACCTCGCCTCCGGCCAGTGGATCGAGTCGGAACGCGCGGTCCACGCGGTGGGCGGCGAAAATCAGGTCAGCATCGCCCCCGTGCCCGGCCAGCCCCAGCGCTTCTTCCGCCTGCGGCATCCGTGATGGGCTCAAAAAGGGAGCGTCGGCTTCAGCCGGCTTGGACGGAACGGTTGCTTCCAAGCCGGCTGAAGCCGGCGCTCCGTTCAGGAATCCCTTCAGGATCTTGTTCACACCTTTCGCCACCGCTTCCGCTCACGGCTTAAAATGCTGTTTTGACGTCCACACCTCGCATCCGGGCCAGGTCTTCTTTGCGAATTCCATCAGCTCGTTCTCGTCAAGCGGCGCCTCCTCGCTCCCGGCCACGATCAATTCGAGGTATTCCAAGCGCAGCGGAGCCAGCTTCTTGATGCCCTCGAGGGTCAGGCTGCGGCAGGCTCTCAGGCCGAGGCGCTTGAGGTCCGGCATCGTGGCGATCAAGGCCAGGCTGTCGTCCGAGACTTGGCTGGTGGCGATGTCCAGCGAGGTGAGCCCTTCGAGTTTCACGAGGTCCTTCATCGCCGTATCGGGAAGCCCGAGGCCCGATAGATTGAGTTCCTTCAAGCTCGTCATGCCCGCGAGGTCGGCGGCGCAGGCCGCGGTCAAGGTGCGGCAGGAACCCAGGTTGAGCGACTCCAGGGTGGAGGACTTGGCAATCCCGGCGACCGCCTTGTCGGTGAGGGCGACGCACTGCTCCAGATTGATCCGGCGTAGCTTCTTCAAATCCGCCACGAAGCCGAAGGTTTCGCCAGTCATGTCGTAGAGGTCATTCATCTCCAGCGTCTGTAGCGACTTGAGTTTTCCGAGCGGCGCGAGGTCGTCATCCGTGATCCCGCTGTAAGTGAGGACGAGCGTTTCGAGGGCCGGGAACTTCTCCGCAATCATCGCCAGTCCCTTGCTGTCGAGGATCGGTTCGGAAAGGACCAGTTCGCGCCGGGTGTCGGAGGCCTCCATCGCGCTGATCGTACGGTTCGGCATTTCCAGCCAGGTTCCCTTGCCCGTGAGGACGATCTCGTTCCTGGCGCAAAACGTGATCAGCGCCTTTTGGACCTCCTCATCGAGCGGAGTCAGCGCCACGCCTTCCGCAATACCTCCCCAGCCCGGCGACGCAATGGACACGCTCTCCTCCGGGGCCAGTTGCTTCATTTCCGCGAGCAGGGATTCCAGTCCTGTTAGAGTCATGCATCGGTTCACCTCGTCCGCTTCCTTCTCCCGGTTCGTGCCGGGAAGCATTCCGAACAGCCATTGCTTCCGGTCCTTGTCATAGCGGGCGAAAAGCTCGACTCCCTTGAACTCCTTCTCCCGTCGCGGAGTGTTCTCATCGGCGTGGGACAAGCCGAAGCTGGCGGCGAAAAGGATGGCCACGAGGGTAACGGTGATCGGGGTCTTCATCGGTGTGAATGGGTCATGTTGCGCCTGCATGTTGCCCCACGGACACCCCGCTGTCTGTCAAGGGAGGGTAAAAAGTTGAATCCGGAGGCCAGCGCCTGGCGAATCCACCGATGAAAACCCGCAACAGCACACCAATCATCACTTATCATGAACATCCTCAAGTTGTCTGCAGCGCGGCTCCCGGGATCGGCGGGTTTCATTCGCCGCTCTCCCATGTTCCGGAACATCGGAAGCCGCACCGTGCCATCGCCCGACCAGTGGTTCGAACGGACGGTCGACATCCTCCGCTCCGGCGCTCTCCGTCCCGGCGACGGTTTTCCGAATTCCCGCCAGCTCGCCGCCCTGACCGGGGCAAGTCCCATCGACACGCTCAAGGTCGTGACGCAACTCCTCCAATCCGGCTGGGTCAAGCAACTCGCCACCGGCCAGTTGCTCGTCGCCCGCGCCGGAGACGTCGTGCCGGAATACAAGCCGGTCCGGCGCTGGTGACGGGAGCCCCGTTCAATGCCCCGCCGGGACTTCGCGCTGGCCGACGCCTTCGTCGGTGATCGACGGGTCCGCGGGGTCGACCATCACCGCGCCCTTGCCGTCCTCGGAACCCATCAGCGGTTTGCCGTGGGCGAGACCGACCTTGGCCACGTACATCAGGGCCAGCGGCCTGGCGGACTCCTTGCCCAGACCGTTGATGCGCTCCTGCATGGCGGCCACCTTGTCGGGATGGGCGGCGGTGAGGTTGTTCTTCTCGTAGGGATCCTCGGCCAGATTGAAGAGATCGACGCTGGTGGGGATCAGCGAGCGCCAGATGAGCTTCCAGTCGCCCTGGCGGACCGCGCCGCGGAAGGGCTCGACATTGTAAATGATCTCGGTGCGCGGAGAGGCCTTGCCTTCGGAGAGGGTGCTCCAGACATCCAGCCCGTCGAGCGGCTTGCACTTCGTCGTGGAGGCTCCGGCCAGCGCGGCGATCGTCGGGTAGATGTCCACCGCGTGGATCAGGCCGTTGACCGTGCCCGGCTTGATCTTGCCCGGCCAGTTGGCGCAGGCGGCGACGAGGCAACCGCCCTCGAAGAGCGTGCCCTTGCCGTCGCGGTAGGGGCCATTGTCGCAGGGCAGCTTGGTCTTGGAAAGGTCCGCCATCTGGCCGGCGAACATGGCATTGGTGGTGCCGCCGTTATCGCTGTGGAAGAGGATCAGGGTGTTGTCGCGCAGGCCCTTCGCGTCGAGGGCGGCGACGACTTTCCCGATCTCGTCATCGAGGCAGGCCACCATCCCGGCGTAAGTGCGGCGGGTGGGGTCGGCGATGTCCTTGAAGCGGTCCACGTACTCCTTCGGTGCCTGGTAGGGCGTGTGGGGCGCGTTGAAGGTGAGGTAGAGGTAGAAAGGTTCGTCCTTCTTCCGGGCGCTGATGTATTTCACCGCGTCGGCACCGAGGAGCAGGGTCGTGTAACCTTCTTCCTTCACCGGCTTGTTGTCGCGGAACCAGTCGAGCACCCCGGCGTCACTATGGGTGTAGTAGTCCAGCTCGCCGATCATCGCGCCGTACTGGTAGTCGAAGCCCCGCTGCTTCGGCCAGTACTTGATGTCGGCGTGGCCGAGGTGCCACTTGCCGATGATGGCGGTGGTGTAGCCGGCATCCTTGAGGCACTGCGGGAGCAAATGCTCGGTGGTATCCAGCCCGTAGCCGGCCGGGCCGGGGATGACGATGGTCTGGAGCCCGTAGCGGAAGGGATAGCGTCCCGTCATCAAGGCCGCCCGGGTGGGCGTGCACATCGGCTGGACGTAGAAGCCGCCGAGCTTCGCGCCGCCCTTGGCGAGGGCGTCGAGGTTCGGTGTCTTGAGGTCGGTGGCACCGTTGAAACCGACGTCCTTCCAACCCAGATCGTCGGCGACGATGTGGATGATGTTCGGTTTGGAAGCGGCGGCGGCCGGGAGGACGGCCAGCAAGGTAACGGCGAGCGAGAGAAGAGCGGCAACTCGGGATTTCATGATGAAAGCGGAATCGGGCTTGGTGCGGGAACGGAAGAACGGCGGGGCGGGGTGCGCCAAAACGCGCGCCCCGGGGTCAGCCGTTGCTCCATTCAAGAAACCGCGGTCCACCCGGGGAGCCAAGCCCGAAGTCGCTGATTTTCAGGGCCGGCCGGGGGCCCGCTTGGCCGCCGAGCACGACGAACCATGCCGCGCTCGAAAAGCCGTCCTTGCCGTCAGCCGATCAAGAAAGCGCCATCCGCTCTCCCGGGATCACTTCAGGAAGTTGTTCACGCCTTCGGTCGACGGATCCCAATACTCGACCGAGGTCACCTTGCCGTTTGAAAGACCGAGCACGGTGACCTTGCCCTTTTGCTCGGGGAAGTCGGCGATCAGCGCGGCGTCGTCGCCGAGGATAATGCGGTGATCATACTTCTTCATCTTCGGCAGGGCGAACATGCGGCCGACACCGGGCATGCCGTGGATGTTGGCGATATAGACCGCCTTCTTTCCGGAGAGGTGGTCCTTACCCAGCGCGTTTAAAGCGCCGTTGGCCTTCTTGCCGGTCTCCATGTCGTGGCTGACCAGCAGGTAGCGGGTGGTCTTCGCGTCGAAAGTGTAGGCCTGCTCGTGCTGGTCCTTGGCCGAGAACGCCTTGACCGTGCTGCCTTTGGCATAGGGCTCGGCGTTGACAGAGAGGACGCCGAGGGCGAGCGCGAAGAGGAGGGCGAATGGCTTGCTGTTGAGACTGGTTTTCATCGGTAACGGGATGGTTACGAAAGAGAGTTCTTTGACCGCGACAGACGGTGAGGACAGGCGGATGTTCGTGCAAGGACTTCTCCGTAACATCATGAACCGAACCACCCGCACCGCAGCCTGTTGCCTTCTTGCTTTGATCACCTCGGCCGCCGCGGGGACGCTGGCGATCGACAAGGGGAAGAGCCAGATCAAGGTCGATGCCAAAGCCACCGGTCATTCGTTCGCCGGCACGCTCTCCGACTTCACCGCAAAGGTCACCGGCGACGACGCGACCATGGCCCCGACCGCCGTCGACCTCGGCTGGAAGTTCGCGGATCTGAAGACCGCAGACGAAAAACGGGACAAGGAAATGATGAAGTGGCTGGGCGGCGGCAACCCCGAAGGCAGCTTTAAATTTGTCAAAATATGGACCGACAAGGGCCAGACCTACGCCCAAGGGACGCTCAAGATCCACGGTGTCTCGAAGACCATCGACTTTCCCTACACGGCGAAGAAAGATGGCAAGACCGTGACCATCGACGGCACCGCGGCACTCGACTACTATGATTTCGGTCTCCCGCTCATCCGGGCGATGGCCGTGATGACGGTGAACCCGAAACTCACGGTGAGCTTTCACCTCGTCGGCGAAGCGAACTAAGCGGCCCCCTTCCGACCAATGAACCCTGAAAGATGGTGGAAGCGCCGGGCCGGTTGCGCCCGCGAGCTGCTGACGGCGGCCTTCCGGCAAGGAATGCCGGGCGTCGGCGAGCCACGGCTGGCGTCGGCAATGGGCGATCTGTTAGCCCGGCCGGGTTCTCTGGTCCGGGCGGTGGTCGCCTACCTCGTCGGCATCGAAATGGGCATGCTGGAGGAATCCGCGCGCGCCGTAGCCTGCGGGATTGAATACCTTCACACCGCATCGCTGGTCTTCGACGATCTGCCGGCGATGGACGACGCCCGCACCCGCCGTGGCGCGCCGTGCATCCACGTGGTCCACGGCGAGGCGGTGGCGATGCTCGCCGGCCTCGCTCTGGTGAACCGCGGCTATTCCCTGCTCTGGCAGGGCATGCGCGGCGCACCGCTGGCCCGCCGCGAGGAAGCCGGGCAACTGGTCGATGAATGCCTCGGCATGAACGGCGTGATCGGCGGCCAGGCCTACGACCTCGCCGGCTGGCGCGGCCCGCAGGACCCGGCGGAAGTGGCCGCGGTTGCCGCGAAGAAGACCGGCGCGCTGCTGCGTTTGACCGTCGACCTGCCCGCACTCTGCGGCCGCGGCAGCCGGCGCGAGATCCAGCTCCTCGACCGCCTCGCCTTGCTACGCGGATTGGCGTACCAGGCAGCCGATGATTTGAAAGACGTGCTCCACGACGAGGATGCCACCGGCAAATCCGGCGGTCGCGACGATGAACTCGGTCGGCCAAACCTGGTCGCCGCGGAAGGCTACCACGCCGCCTTCCAGCGGTTCACCCGCCTCCAGGAAACCGGCGACCGCGTGGAGGCTGCACTGCCCGGCCCCCCCGGGCGCTGGGGGATGCTGCGACTGATGCGGGTCACGGCACCTTCTGTTAGAGAAGGGCTCTCCATGGGTGCAACGGCGGTCTAACAAATCGCCATGTCACTCTGGAGCCTGATTTTCACCAACCTGCGCCGCCACCGCGTGCGCACGGCGATCGGAGCCATGGGCATCGCCCTCGGCGTGGCCACCATGCTCAGCGTGGTCGGCCTGCTCGGCGGGGCGGTCAAGATGTTCGAGCGCATCCTGCGCAGCGACGCGGAGATGGTCGTGTTCGAGAAAAACGTCTCCGATCTCTTCTTCAGCAACGTCCCGGTCAGTCTGGTCGACGAGCTGGAGAAGCAGCCTTTCGTCAAGGAAGCTCAGCCGGTGCTGTTCGCCATCGTCACCGCCCCGGACCGCCCCGTGGTGACCTGCTTCGGGATCCGCGCGGAAGACGGCCGGCTGAAGAAAGCCGAGTGGCTGTCCGGTTCGGCGGCATCGTTCCGCGACGACGGCGAGGACGTGGTGCTCGGCGAGCGCGCGGCGGATTTCCTCAAGGCGAAGGCCGGCGACGAGGTCGAGCTCGGCCAGGGCAAGCACCAGGTCGCCGGCGTGGTGCGGATGGAGAACGGCTTCGAGAACGGCGGCGTGTTCATGCCCCTCGCGTCTTGCCAGAAGGCCTTCCACAAGGAGGGCTTCTCGTCGGTGGTGACCGTCGCGCTCGCCGATGGCCACGACTCATCCGAAGTGAAAGAGTGGATCGGCACGGAGCACCCGAAGATGACCGCGCTCGAGAACGAGGAGTTCAGCCGCAGCTACTCGCAGTTCAAGATCATCAAGACGACGGCTTGGGTGGTCGGCGGCTGCGCCTTTCTGTTAGGCGGGCTGAGCGTGACCAATACGATGATCCTTTCGGTCTTCAGCCGCATCAAGGAGATCGCCATCGCGCGGGTCTGCGGCTTTTCCCGCGGCCAGGTGGCGGGAATGATTTTCGGGGAATCGCTCGCCGTTTGCGCCTTCGGTATTTTCGGCGGCTGGCTGCTGAGCATGGGCGGGCTGCGCCTGCTCCAGACGATTCCACAGCTTCAGGGATACATCGAGCCGAACATCGGCTGGCAGGAGCTTTCCGGGGCCGCGGCGCTCGCCGTCGGCACCGCCTTGGTCGGTGCCCTCTATCCCGCGTGGTATGCCGCACGACTCAATCCGGCCCAAGCTCTCAGGTTCGAATAAAAGGAGACCCCGCCATGGTGGAAATCAAAGATGTCTGGAAAAGCTTCGACCGCGGTCGGATCGAAGTGCTCAAGGGGGTGGACCTCAAGGTGCGCCGCGGCGAAACCGTCGCGCTCTGCGGGACTTCCGGCTGCGGGAAATCGACGCTGCTCAACGTGATCGCCGGCCTCGAGGACGCCGACCGCGGCAGCGTGCGGACCGCGGGGCGGACCATCGGCAGCGAGCGCGAGCGGGTCGACCTGCTGCGCCACGATGTCGGCTTCGTGTTCCAGCTCCACCACCTGATGCCCGATCTCACGCTCGAGGAAAATTGCCTCGTCCCGGTGATCGCCGCCGGCGGCAGGAAAGCGGACGCGATGAAGCGTCTCGGCGAACTCGCGGAAGCCACCGGCATCACGCATCAGCTCAAGCAACGCGTCCGCGAACTCTCAGGCGGCGAACGCCAGCGCGGCGCGCTGGTCCGCTCGCTGATGAACGAGCCCGATCTGCTGTTAGGCGACGAACCGACCGGCGCGCTCGACGAGGCGAACCGCGAGCGGGTGTTCGCGATGCTGCTCGATCTGGTCCGCGCGAAAGGCCGCACGCTGGTGATGGCGACCCATGATCTGGAGCTGGCGATGCGCTGCGACCGGGTGATCCGGATGCGCGACGGCAGGATCGTCTCCGACGCCGCGTGAACGCCGGACGACACGCGCTGGGCTGGCTAGTGGCGGGCAATGCCGCCGGCCTGTGGCTTTCCCTGCTGCTGCTCTTCCCCGGCCTGCAATCCGGCGAGCTGACCTACGGCCGCTGGATGCCGGTCCACCTGAACATCCAGCTCTTCGGCTGGACCGCGCTACCGCTGGTCGGCTGGCTGCTTTCGATCTACGGCGTTTCTCGTCGATGGGCCGACGCCGCGGTCTGGGCCTGGACGGCGGCGCTCGGTGCGGGCGTGCTGTCGTGGCTCGGCGGCGGTTCTTCGGGCAAGATCTTCCTCGATTGGAAAGGCGGCCCGCTGTTCGCCTTCGTGGCGGCGCTTTCCTTCCTGTGGATCGTGCTGGCGGTCGCGTGGAAGCGCGATGCCTCGCTCTGGAAACCCGCCAAGCGCTGGCTTTCGCTCGGCGGCCTGCTGCTGCTGGCCGGTGTGCCGTGGGGCATGTGGTTGGCGAGTTCGCCGGACCTCTATCCGCCGGTCGACCGCAGCACCGGCGGCCCGACCGGGGCCAGCCTGCTGGGCTCCACGCTCGTCGTGGTCGGTCTGCTGCTGCTGCTGCCGCGGGCCTGCGGGCTGGAAGCGAAGCGCCCCGGCATCCCGTGGAAAACCCTCGGCTTCTTCGCCGTGTCCTGGGTGACCTTCGGCATCGCGGAGTCGATCGGTGGTACCCATTTCGATGCCCTGCAGATCATCGCGCTCGGCCTGCTGCTGCCTTGGCCGTGGCTGGTGCTGCGCGACTGGCGCACCTTCCGCTGGCCGCACAAGCCGCACGGCTGGCGGGTCACGACCTTGCTGTGGTGGGGACTCCTTGTCGTCACCGGCTTCCTCGCCTTCCTGCCGGAGGTCCTCGACCGGCTGAAATTCACCCAGAGTTTGGTCGCCCACTCGCACCTCGCGATGGCCGGCTTCACGACCTCGTTCTGCGCGCTGCTGCTGCGGCTCACCGGCAATCAATTCGGCAAGATCGGCTCCGCCATCGCCTGGAACATTGCCGCATTCACGATGGTCATCGTACTCGCCGCCGCCGGCTGGGCCGAAAGCGCCGGCGTGAGCTGGATGGCCGAAGCCCCCGCCTGGCGGACCGCGGCGCTTGGCGCACGCACGCTGTGCGGGCTCGTCATGCTGGCCGCCTCGGTCCATTGGTTTGTCACCTGGCGGGAACGCGACGATGCGGAATCCCACGCTTTATCCGATCATGAAACGCCTCGCCCTGTTCTGGAGTCTGGCCGTCGGCGCGATGGATGCGCTGACCGGCCTCTTGCTGATTTTATCCCCGGCCCTGGTCCTGCGCCTGCTCGGGATCGTGGAGTTGCCGGCGGAAACGCTGGTCTTTGTGAGCTGGATCGGGGTTTTCGTCGCGGCGACCGGGCTCTCCTACGGGCTTTCGTGGCGCGGGGGCAGCGCGGCGGAAACGGTGTGGACCTTCACCGCGGGGGTCCGCTTTTCAGTCGCCGCCTTTCTCGCCGTGAAGATCGCCTCCGGAAACCTGCCGGCGGCCTGGGCGATGGTGGCGGCGGCGGACGCCGCGGTGGCGACGGTCCAGGTGATCGGCCTGAAAGCGGGATGGTGGAAGGCCCCGGCCTGACACTCGCCTTCCGCGCCGCCGGGGTGGTGGCGATGGTTTACGCGCATTTCCTGATCTTCGCCCAGTTCGCGTGGGTCGAGCTGATGCGCGGGGCAGGAGGCACGGCGTTATCGGAAAAGACCAGCCTCGGTATGATGGCCGCCGCCGGGATCGTGGCGGGCTTCCTCGTCGCCCGGCGAACTACGGGGCCTGTCGTACTTCAGATTTCATTGCTCGCCGCCGCATTGGCCGCCGCGCTTGCTCCCTGGGCGGCCGCGATGCCGCTGGCGGTGTTCGTTTCACTGCTGACCGGCGCGGCGATCGGCACCATGACGGTCACCGTCGCGACCTTGCTGCCGCGGTGGTGCGGGATCGGTTGGGTGGGCCTCGGCACCGGCCTCGGCTACGCGCTGTGCAACCTGCCGCCGGTCTTCCTCGCCACTCCCGCGCAACAGGCCGGTTTGGGCGCGGTCTTCGCTCTTGTTGGCGCGCTGCTGGTGCCGCGCGCGGCCACCTCCGCCGCCCGCCAGTCCGCGATCGCTCCGGGCCACGGCATCTTCGCGGTGGTCGCCGCCTTCACCGCGCTGGTGTGGCTCGATTCCGCCGCCTTCTTCATCATCCAGCACGAGCGCGACCTGAAGTCCGCCACCTGGGGCGAGCCGATGCTTTGGCGCAATGCCGCGGTCCATCTCGCGATCGCGATCGCCGCCGGCCTGCTGCTTCGCCGCCGTTTCAGCGCGGTGCTGGTTGCCGCGTGGGCGATCCTTGCGGTTGCCGCGCTCGCCGTGAACCAGCCCGCCACCCGCGGGCTTGCCGGCTGGTGGTATCCGGCGGGCGTCTCGCTCTACTCGACCGCGCTCGTCGCATGGCCGGGCTTCTTTTCGTCGAATCCCGACCCGAAGGTTATCGCCCGCCGCGCCGCGTGGCTTTATGCCGTGGCCGGATGGTTCGGCTCGGCGAACGGCATCGGCATGGTGCAATCGCTGCACCACGTGCCGGAGGCTTTCATCGTCGGCGCGGGACTCGTCATCGCGGCTGCCCTGTACTTCGGCCGGAGCCGCTGGCCCTCCGCCGTCGCGCTGGGCTTGGTGGCCGCACTTGCCACCGCAAAACCGGTCGCCCCACAGTCCACCGCCACCGCGGTCGAACGCGGCCGCGCGGTCTATCTCGCGGAAGGCTGCATCCATTGCCACTCGCGCTACGTCCGGCCCGGCTCACCCGACGTCCCGCTGTGGGGCCCCGCCTCGGACCCCGCCGTGGTGCTGGCGGAAAAGCCGGTGCTGATCGGCAACCGCCGTCATGGCCCGGATCTCGCGAACGTCGGCGCCCGCCGCTCGGAAGCCTGGCTGAAGCTTCACTTCCTCGCCCCGCGCGACTTCGCCCGGGACTCGCCGATGCCGTCCTACGCCCATCTTTTCGAAGACACCCGTGGCGACGACCTGATCGCCTTCCTCCGCGACGTCCCCGCGGAAACCATCCAAGCCCACGCCACCGCCGCCCTCGCCTGGACCCCGTCAACGACCCCCTCCATTCCCGACGGCGCCCCGCTTTACACCCGCCATTGCGCCCTCTGCCACGGACCCGTCGGCCACGGCGATGGCAAGCTGGCGCCGCTTCTCGCGAAAGCACCCGCCCACCTCGACCGCGGACCATTCATCTGGACTCCCGCCGGTCCGGATCTCGAAACCCGCATCGCCCGCGTCATCAAGCACGGCATTCCCGGCACCGACATGCCCGGCCACGAAACGCTGAGCGATGCCCAGGTCGTCGCCTTGGCCCGCTACATCGGGTATCTCCGGCAAGAGTGAGCGGCCCGGGAGGCAGTGCTTCATCGGTTGCTGAAATCTCCAACTGGTGGGGGATTGCTCGGCAGCAAAACGAAAACGGCCACCAGGAAACCCGGTGGCCGTTGCAGAATCGTTCGTAAGTAAGGCAAGTCAGCCTGCGAAATTCGCCGAGGCCACGTCCCAGTTCACCACGTTCCAGAACGCGGCGATGTAGTCCGGGCGGCGGTTCTGGTAATGGAGGTAGTAGGCGTGTTCCCAGACGTCCAGGCCGAGGACCGGCGTGCCTTCGATTCCCGCGACAGCCTTGCCCATCAGCGGGGTGTCCTGGTTGGCGGTGGAGCCGACCGACAAGGTGCCGTCGGCGTTTTTCACGAGCCAGGCCCAGCCGGAGCCGAAGCGGGTGGCACCGGCCTTGGCGAAGGCTTCCTTGAAGGCGTCAAAAGAGCCGAAGGCCTTGTCAATCGCCGCGGCGAGTTCGCCGGACGGGGCAGTGGCTCCGCCCGGGGCGATGACTTTCCAGAAGAAGCTGTGGTTGACGTGCCCGCCACCGTTGTTCCGAACCGGGCCGCGGATGTCTTCCGGCACGGCGGAAAGGTCGGCGATCAGGTCCTCGACGCTCTTGGCCTCAAGCTCGGCCTTTCCGGCGAGGGCGGCGTTGAGGTTGGTGACGTAGGCGTTGTGGTGCTTGCCGTGGTGGATTTCCATGGTCTTCGCGTCGATGTGGGGTTCGAGCGCGTCGAGGGCGTAGCCGAGGGCGGGAAGAGTGTGGGGCATGATGGTGGGGTCGGTTTGATTTGCGTTCGCAGGACGCCACCGGTAGTCCGGTTCGGCACGCGACGCCGTTACGATGCCGCGCCCGCCACCATCCGCAAGGAACAATCCGACCATGTCACCCGAACTCGCCGCCGCTCTTCCCTGGATTCTCAGCGCCCTTGCCGGAGCTTTTTTCGGCTGGCTGATCACCGTGCTCGCCTTGTCCGGACGCCGCGCGCGTCTGGAAGAGCGGATCAAAGCCGAGGAGCGCCGGCTGACCGAACTCGAGGCGCGCCACGCCGCGAGCACTTCCGAATCCGCGCAGCACGAGGCAAACGGCCAGGCGCTGCGGACGCAATTGGCCGAGCTGCGGACCCGGCTGGAAGAGGAGAGCAAGGCGGCCGCGGAGAAACAGGCGTTGCTCGACCGCGCCGAGCTGCGGCTTTCCGACACCTTCAAGGCGCTGTCCGCCGATGCCTTGAAATCGTCCGCCGAGCAATTCCTCCAGCTCGCCCAGACTTCGCTCAAATCCCACACCGAAGACGCGAAGGGCGAGCTCGAGAAGCGCCGGGTGGCGATCGAAAACCTGGTGAAGCCGGTGGCCGAATCGCTCGGCAAGTTCGAGAGTCGCATCGGCGAGATCGAGAAATCCCGCGAAGGCGCCTACGCCGAGCTGCGGACCCAGGTGAAATCGCTCGCCGAGGGTCAACTCGGCTTGCAACGCGAGACCGGCCAACTGGTCAAAGCGCTGCGCCAGCCGACCGGCCGCGGGCAGTGGGGCGAGATCCAGCTCCGCCGCGTGGTGGAACTCGCCGGCATGCAGGAGCACTGCGATTTCGAGGTGCAGACGACGACCACCACCGACGAAGGTAAGAAACTCCGCCCCGATCTCATCGTCCGGCTGCCCGGCGGAAAGACCATCGTGGTCGACTCCAAGACACCGATGGATGCCTACCTCGACGCGCTTGAAGCCACCGAAGACAGCGCCCGCGAGGATGCGCTGCACCGCCACGCGCGGCAGGTGCGAACCCATATCTCGCAGCTCTCGTCGAAAAACTACGCCGCACAATTCGACCACGCGCCGGAGTTCGTCGTGCTGTTCCTGCCCAGCGAGTCGTTCTTCTCCGCCGCGCTGCAGAGCGATCCCGGCTTGATCGAGCGCGGCGTCGACCACGGCGTGATCCTCGCCACGCCGACCACGCTGATCGCGCTGCTGCGGGCGGTCTCCTACGGCTGGCGGCAGGAAGCACTGGCGGACAACGCGCGGGAGATCTCGGCGCTCGGCCGCACCTTGCACGAGCGGCTCGGCACCCTCGCCGGGCATTTCGGCAAGCTCGGCAAGTCGCTGGAAAACGCAGTGGGGCACTACAACGCGGCGGTCGGCTCCTATGAGACCCGCGTGCTCAGCACCGCCCGCAAGTTCGAGGACCTGCAGGCCGCCGCGGAAAACACCACCTTGCCCGACCTCGAGCCGATCGAGCGGGCCCCGCGCCTGCCGGCCGGGATGAATTTGTTAGAGCCGGCGGATGACTTCGCGTTCACGCCGGATCCCAAGGACAAGGCGCTTTCCGCGGCCTTGGATCTCCGCTCGGCGCTGGACGCCTGACCGGTACGGCAAAACCTCCCTCGCCCGCGGGGAGCGGACGGGGAGGCTTTAGCGGGTCACGCGGATTTCACCATTCGAGATCTTCTTCCAGGGCGTGCTTTTCCGACTCGGACAAAGAGCACTCGAGGTAGAGCTTGCCGACCATCGGGAAGACATCCGGATGGGTGCGCCCGTAAGTTCCTCCGCCTTCGCAAGTCTCGCCACCTTGGATCGCGGAGATCTGCTGGCTGGAGATGTAGCCTTTCGTGTGCAAGTGCACGGCGATGTCCTGGGTGCCGCCTTCGGCGTAAGGCATGCCGCCGGCGGTGTAGCCGTACATGTTCTGGTAGGAACGCACGGCCGTTTGCACGGTCCGGATGTTCAGGATGCAGCCGGTGCGATCCGCGCCGTTTTTCCAGGCGCGGGCTCCGACGAACAGGATGGTGGTCAACGAGAGGAGCACGGCGATCACCACTGTTATTTCCAACAGGGAGAAGCCGCTCCGTCTCGAAGACCGCAGGGGGGATGCGGTTTTCATAGTGGGGGGTGACGACAAGCTACCACGGATCGCCCCCGGCAACATCACGTGATCGCGGAATGCCGTTCAATGGGCTCAACCGGCAGCGGGCAATCGCCGCCAGTCCGAAATCCGGACCTTGGAACGATGTGAAAACCAGGCGCGGCGAGAGTTCTCACGCGGTCCCGCTTTTCAATCAAACCAGAACAATTCCCTTATTGACTTTTTCACAAAGTCAGTTAGCATGGCAGCTTACCTAAGCCCGTAAATCCATGAATCCGCAGTAGTCCGTCCGTCGCGACCTGAGCTGCGGATCGCCCTCCGATTCCGGGGCCAGCGGTTCGTTCCCGCCAGAGCAGCCAGCAGCGTCTGATCTTCAGAGCCGTCGTTCGACGACCGCGCGTCACAACAAAACACCACCATGAAACCCCTAGCTCTATTCGCCACCATCCTCGCGTTCGCCGCGCCCCCCTTACTTGCCCAAGCCACCTGGGGCGTCCCGATGCAGAGAGGGATCGCCGCGGTCAGCTGCGCCGCGCCCACCGAAGACAAATTCGGTGCCCCGGTCCCCATGACCTCTGCCTACACTTTCGGCCTGTTCGACCTGCGGAATCCCGCTTCGGCCGACTATGGCCCCTGTGACTATGTCTTCCCCCCGACACCCATGACGACCCCGCTCTGGGACGCTCCGGCCTATCACCACCCGACCTGGAACGTGCAGGATCTCGGCAATGTCTTCGGGATCACCATCGACGGTGCGGGAGACATCTACGTGGGTGCCCACGGCCTTTACGGCCGCTACAAGAACTACTACCACCGCTACGGCAACATCGGCGGCGGGGCCGCGAACCTGGCGGCGGCCGGCACCGTCTACCGCATCTCCGGCACTACCGGCGTGGTCACTGTCTTTTGCGTGATCCCCGGACAACAGGCGATGCCGCTGGCCACCGACTGGTCCGGTGTCCCGGCCCTGATTTCCGGACCAGGCATCGGCAACCTCACCTGGGACCGTGACAACAACCAGTTCTTCGTTACCTCGCTGGAAGACGGTAAAATCTACCGGGTCAGCTCCAGCGGCACCGTGATCAATTTCTTCGACCCGCTGCTCGCCGATACCGGTGCCGTGGGCATGCCACCCCGCGCCGACCGCCTATGGGCCGTGGAATACGAGAACGGAGCGGTCTTCTATTCCGTCTGGAATAACGGTGACGCCGGATCGCCCAGCGTGATCCGCCGCGTAGCCTTGCTGCCCTCGGGCAATTTCGACGTCGCGAGCGACGCGTTGGCGGTAACCGTCCCTCCCCAGTCCGCGGTACAAGCCGCCTCTCCTGTCTCCGATATCACCTTCACCTTGGACGGGCAGAAAATGATCGCCGGGGTCCGCACCATGGTCAACGACGTGACCGCTTACAACCATTCAAGCGGTACCCACGTCATCGACCTGGTCGCTGGCGTTTGGACCCCGGTGAGATTCCAGCGCACCGGTTGCAATGCCGTGGACGGCGAGGCTTACGGCGGAGTCGCACTCGGCGAAGAAGGCGGGATCCAGGACAGCATCGTTTGGGCCAGTTCCGCCGACACCGCGGCCAACAACGGTCCGCACGGATTGGCCGGCGTCCGCCTGCCCGACGTGCCGGTCAATGCCCAACCCGTGAACTCTTGGAAAGTCCCCTACGTCCCCGGCTTTACCAACGGATGGCAGGAGGACCGCAAGGGGTCCGGTGGCGACGTCGAAATCATGCGCGAACGCGATGACTGCGCCGATGTCGTGGTGAAAAACATCCGCTGCCCCGAGGTGGCGGGTGGAGCCTACACGCTCGACGTGGAGATCACCCACAAGATCGTTGGCACCAACGTGCAATACATTCAGCTCAAGCCCTGTCCCGCGGCGAGCCTACCGCCCGGTGCCGTCACGGTGCAGCCCTTGCCCTCGGTCATCCAGACCCTGACTCCGCCGCTGCCGGCCGGCACCCCGCGGACAATGACTATCACTCTTCCCGGGCTCCCGACTTCCGGCGGCATGGTCTATTTCAACGTGAAGCTCATGAATAGCACCGGTGCCCAATGCTGCCTCGAGAAGGTCTGCGTGGACCTCCCGGCCTGCGATTGCGCCGAGCTGATCTCCACGGTTATCACCTGCGTAGCGGACCCTGCGACCGGCCTCAACAAGTACACCCTGACCTTCACGGTCCGCAACCAGACCAACCTCTCAGCCTCACCTTACAGCTTCCTCGGTGCCACCTTTCTGCCGCCGGGCGGCTTTGACCAAAGCTCCATCGTCCTGTCGCCTGCAAGCATCGCACCCGGCGCCATCGGCACCGTCAGCGTCTGCTACTATGGAACCCCCGGTCCGCTGTGCTTCAACCTGGCCCTGCACGACGGGACCGAAGAGAACTGCTGCGCGATCGAGAAAATCTGCATCACCCTCCCCGAGTGCGATCCTGCCGGCGACGATCCCAAACCGGACACCTGCGGGCTGGAAGGCAAAGTCGCTTGCTGTCCGGCCCCGCCATCGGCCACCGTCAACTTCACGATCTGCAACAACTCCCCCTCGCCGCGGACCTACAACTGGAACGTGACCAGCACTGCCAGCCTTGACTGCCCGATCGTCCTCGCCGCGGCGGACTTCTCCCCGTCGTCCGGCGTCGTCGGCCCGGTCCCACCCGGCGGCTGCGTGACGGTGGCGGTGACCATCAACTGCGCCAAACTCGCCGGCAACCGGCCCTGTGCCAACTTCGAGCTCTGCGCCAGCTTCAGTGCCGCCGTGCCACCGCTCTGCTGCCGCGGCATCGTTTACAAACCGGGCCCGGATGAACTGCTGGTGAAATCCGGCGGCGCCGCAGGAAGCGCCATCGCCATCCCGCCCGGTGGAACCCGCACCATGACCGTGCATGTCGAGAATACCGGCAGCACACCCCTCAGCACCTCGCTCTACTTCGCCAACGAGCTCGGCATCCTCGACATCGCGAACAGCGGCGGCGTTCGTCTGGGGTCCTCCCCGATACCGGTGACCGTGCCCCCGAACAGCACGGTGTTCGTCCCAGTGCTCGTATCCCGCCGTGACAACGGCAATGCAAAAGGCTGGACCAGCGTGTCCGTCTTCACGGGCGGCAGCGAGAGTGTCCTTGAAGTGCCGGTGCTGCTGTTGGAAGGCAATCCGTCCGGAGCCGCTCCGAAGATGCGATCCATCAAGATCGTGGAGACTCCCGACCCGATTGTCGAACTGAAGGTGACCACCATGCCCGGCCGGTTCTACCAAGTCCAGGAAAGCCCGGACCTCGGTCCGCTGTGGTTGGATACCACTTGTGTCGTGAACTCCGGCGGGGTGCTGGCAAATGGCATTTTCGAAGGCACCGGCGGCGTAGTGACTTGCAGGGTTCCTTGCGATGCCACCGCACCGCGCATGTTCTACCGGATCGTCCGGATCGACTGAGGGCCTGCCACGGAACAGGAGGAGGAAATGGAGGACGGGGAACTCGTCTTGCGCCTGCGGCCGCAAGATTCCCCGCCTTCCTTGATTCCGGATGTTCCGTGGTTTTCTTTCGGGCGCGAAGCGGGAGATGGTCACGCCGCTCCGCGCAGCACCGTCGCCGCCCGGGTAAAGGTCGCATCTCCGAAGCCGAGCATCCGCTTGAGCTGGGCGTCGCGCTCCAGCGGGTTCGCGATCCGCTTGGCTGCCCGGTGGTCGCTCCACGAGATCATCCCGAAGGCCGCCGGTAGCAGCCCGCTGGGCGGCACCGGCAGGTCGCTGCCGTGCAGGATGCGGCCTTCCATCGCCGCGGATGTCATCGCCCGCAGCGCCGACGGCCGCAGGCGGAAACTCAGTCCGGCCAGCGCGCTGTTGTCACCGTAGAGATTCGGATGCTTTTCCAACATCTCCACGAAATCCGCGAAGTAATCCGGGTCCAGTACCATCATCCCGGTCCCGGCATGCGCCGCAATGCAAGTGACGCCGATCTCCAGCGCGCGCGTCAGCACCCGCGGCGAAGCCAGCTTGTGATCCATCACCGGCATCGTCCGCTCGCTGCCGGTGTGCGCCAGCAGCGGCAGCCCGGCTTCCGCCATTCGCTCGAGGAACGCCGTGTAGCGATGGTCGTTCCAATCGATGCCTTGCACGTTCGGCAGGCATTTCAAGGCCGAGGCACCACCGGCCAGGCATTTCTCAAGTTCGTCCATCGCATCGCGGCGGGCAGGATGGATGGATACCGCGGCGAGGAATTCGGGATGCCGGCGCGCCAGCTCCAGCACATGGTCGTTGGGCACGTAAAGCGACGAGCGTTCGGGTAACGGCGTGCCGTCCGCATGATGCGGCAGTTCGTGGGCTAACAGAAGAGCGTGGTCGATCAAGGTGGAGCTGCGGATATGGGCCAGCAGCTTCTCGGTATAGAGCCGGTCGAACTCCGGCCCGTGCAGGTCGCGCGTGGTCAACCCGACCGCCTTCACCAGGAACGGCTCGCCGATTTTGGTCAGGCCCCTCGGCCGGTACCAGCAGCCAGAACCATCGGTTCCGGTGCCAACGAAGTGGACGTGACAGTCGATGCGCATGACAGAGTTCACGGCATGATCTTCCGTGCCGCCATCCATTTCAAGACTCCGGCCTGCCAGGCGTCCCACATCGGGCCTTTGTAGCCGTTAAGTCCGTGGTCGCCGGAGGGGAGTTCGAGGTATTCCGCCGGGATCTTCTTCTCCTCCAGCGCCGCGTGGAAGGAACGGCTGTGGGACACCGGCACGATGCGGTCGTTCACCGCGTGCGTCAGGTAGGTCGGCGAGGTCTTGGCGGTGACCTGCTTCTCGGCTGAGAAAAGCGCGATCGTTTCCGGGCTTGGCGACGGGCCTAACAGATTCTTCCGCGAGCCGCCGTGAGTGGTCTCGCCCATGGTGATCACCGGATAGACCAGCACCGCGAAATCGGGCCGGCAGCCTAGGCGCTCGACCGGGTCCTTCGCCGCGGGATCGCCGTCGTCGTGGCGCGTCGCCGCGGTCGCCGCCAGATGGCCGCCGGCCGAGAAGCCGATGATGCCGACCTTGGCGGGATCGATGTCCCATTCCTTCGACCTCGAGCGCACCGTGCGGATCGCGCGCTGGGCATCGAGCAGCGGCACCGCGGAGCGGCCTTTCGGCAGGCGGTATTCGAGCACGATGCCGGTGATGCCGTGGTCGTTCAGCCACTTCGCGATGCCATGGCCTTCGGGCCCGACGACCAGACCGCCGTAGCCACCGCCGGGGCAGATCACCAGCGCCGCGCCGTTCGGCTTTTCCGGGCGGTGCACGGTGATCGTGACCTCCGCCTTTTCAAAGGTCCCGTCGCCGACCGGTGCCTGCTGCGGCCATAGCGAAACCTTTTCCGCGGCCGACGCCACTGCGGGAATGCCCAGCGCCTTGAGCAGCGCGGGCGTGATCACCTCCCGGCAACCTTCCGGTCCCGGATGGATCCCGTCCGGCACGTAGCGGTCGAAGCGCTTGCGATCCTGCGCCAGTATCGGCGCCCAGTTCGCCGCGTGGTCGACGAGCTGCAACTTCCGCTCCTTCGCCACGCTACGATACATCTCGTAGTAATCGGCGATCGCCGGCCGGCGTTCGAGATGCACCCCGACCGGCGGGTTCATCGTCATCAGGATGATCTCGGTATCCGCCTTCGCGGCGAGGACGCGGTCGATCATCGTCTCCAGGTTCGCCCGCGCCTCGGCGACCGGAGTCTTGTATTGCAGGAAGGCGTCGTTGATTCCGAACTCGATCAACACCGTGTCAGGCTTCTTCGCGATGACCCGAGCGTCGAGGTTCTCGACCCCCCACTTCGACCACATCCCGCCCTTGCCGCTGTTCACCACTTTCGCCCGGCCCGGCCAGCGCGCTTCGAGCGCCGCGCCGAACTGGCCGACCCAGGCCCCGCCGGCGGTCAGGCTGGTGCCGTAGGTCACCACTGTCTGCGGCTTGCCGGCCTCGAGATTCCCGACGAGACCCGCTCCTGATTGCGCGGTCCCGAGCAGCGCGCACATCGAGAAGATAATCCGGGCTTTCATCAGACGGGGAAATCGAAGGTTCATCGGTGCGAAGTGGGGTGTGGCGCAACCTACACGCATCCCCGCCGCCACGGGAAGCCCCGGCTGCGCGGCCCTACCCTGATCCTTAGGGCTGCACTTCCTGTCGCCCTCGTGACAGCCGCCGCTTCAATTTCTTGGGAAAGCGGGAAACTTCCGCGGACAAATCTTGCTGAAGTCACTGGAGCACCATTCCGGGCTCCCTTCACCCGACACCACGATTTCATGTCCACCCTTCCTGCCATCGCCGCTGCACTCCTGCTCAGCTCCGCTTGCCAAGCGGCCACCCTTGCAATCAACAACCTGAGCGGAGGCACCCAGGGCTTCGCGGCATCGCTTTCCGGCCCCAGCGCATCCTTCGGCTTCTTCGGAACTTTTGAAGACCGCCAAGTCGCCTTCAGTTTCGTCTCCGGACCCGACAACGTCCACCTGACCCAACTGCGTTTCTCGATCAATGTTGGCGATGTCGCGATCGACCCGATCCAGGCAACCCTCAGCACCGGCGCGTCGGTCGCGGGCGGCATCAATCCCGTTATGATCGGCAGCGTGGGCCCGCTTGCCCCGACCCCCGTGGGACAGTTGCTGACCCTGGCCCCTGCTGTGCCCATCATGCTCTCCGCCAATACGAACTACTGGGTTCATTTCACCGTCCCCACCGGATCGGCGATTTACACGATCAACAACGGCAACGCGCCGGTGATCGAGCCCGGCTGGACACTCGGGAACACCTGGTATTACGCACCGGATTTCGGCGGGAGCTGGACCGAGGTAAGCAGCGGCCCGCAGGCCCGCGTCGAGCTCACCGTGGAAGCCGTGCCGGAGCCTTCCAGCGCTCTGCTCGGTCTCGTCGCGGCCGGGATGGTGCTGCGGCGACGCCGGCAGTGATCGGTGCGTCGAGGGGTTGGCGATTATTTTCGATCCGTCGGAAACCCGGGGCCCAGAATCTTGCTGAAGGGAGGTGAAGCCCTATTACTGCCATGAAACACCTGCTGCTGCTCGCCACGACCACCACCCTTTTTGTCACTGCCTCACCGGCAGCAATCGTACTTACCAACTTTCCCGGTCCCGCAACGACGACCAGCGGGATCAAGGGCACAGGGGGTTTCATCCCCACCCCCATCTCCTACGGCTTCGAGTTCACGGTCGGCGGCGGAGACTATGCACTTGAAGCCATTAGTCTCGATATCGGCACGCACTTCGGAACCGTGCCGATCAGCGTGGATCTGTTCAGCAGCCCCACCGGGCCCAACGCGGCCACCTTCATGACGGCAATGACCGGCCCCTCCCAGCCGTCGAATCAAGTGGCGAGCTACACCCCCGACAGCCCCGTGACTCTCACAGACGGCAGCACCTATTTCCTGCGCCTTACCGTCAATGGCAGTGCCAGCCAGTACGGCATCAACCGCACCTCGACCGCCGCCACGGGTCCTTGGTCGATGGGAAACTTCTTCACCCGCCCGGGGACGGGAACATGGACCGGTGGCGGCTTCAGCCCGGAAACGATGGTCGAAATCACCGCCAACGCGGTGCCTGAGCCAACAGCCGCCCTGCTCGGCTGCGTCGGCCTCGTCGTCGCCCTGCGCCGCCGGGCATGACGGATGCCGGCGCTTCACGGGCTTCGCCTGCCAGCCGTCGACTTGCACCTCGCCGTGCACGCCGCATTGGAACTTCAGCGGCTCCTCCAGGCCGGGGATCGATTTGGTACGACGATTCTCGTAGCTCGCCATGTCGCTGATTCCGATCAGCCGGTTGTTCACCACCACCGACCCTCCGCTTTCATCGTTCCGCACTGCTTCCATCAACGCCCGTCCCATCGTCGGGCGGCCCTTCCCGTTCCCCCGGATCAGGACGACCACGATCATCAACACGATCGCCCCGAGCATCACCGGCCAGTGCTTGCGCCAGACGTCGACCGGGACATGAACCGGCGCGGCGAGGACGACGCCCCATGCGGAAATCCAAACGATCACTGCTCCGGGCGGGATGGCTGCATCAAAAAAGCCGCCCCGGTTTCCCGCGGGCGGCTTCTTCGTGAAAGCGGATCCTCTCAGAAGTGGATCGCGTGGCCCTCGGCGGCGAGGGTCGCCTCGTGGATCACCTCGCTCATCGTCGGATGCGCGTGGATGGTCGAGTGGATCTCCTCGGCGGTCAGTTCCTGGTCGAGCGCCAGACCCATCTCGGCGATGAGCTCGGTGGCGTTGTCGCCGATGATGTGCGCGCCCAGCAGTTCGCCGTGCTTCTTGCCGTAGAGCAGCTTCGCGAAGCCGTCCGGTTCGCCGGCGGCGATCGCCTTGCCGATGGCAACGAAGGGGATCTTGCCGACGGTGTATTCGACGCCTTCGTCCTTGAGCTGGCGCTCGGTCTTGCCGACCGAGGCGATCTGCGGGTGGCAGTAGGTGCAGCCGGGGAAATTGGTCACCTTGCGGACCTTGTGGCCTTCGACGTAGAGGCCTTCGACGCACTGGATGGCCTCGAAGGAGGCGGTGTGCGCCAGCAACGGCGGGCCGCTGACGTCGCCGATCGCGTAAACGCCGGGGATCGAAGTCTCATAGCGGTCGCCGGTTTTGACGAAGCCGCGGTCGGTCAGCTCCGGCTGCACGCCGCCCGGCAGGACGGGCATCACGCCGATGGCGACCAGCACGACGTCCGCGGAAAGCACGCCGTTTTCCTTGGCACCCTCGACCGTGACTTCGACCTGGCTGCCCTTGACTTCGGTCTTGGTGATCTTGTGGTTGGAAAGGCAGCGGATGCCCTGCTTGGTGAAGGATTTCTCCAGCGCGTCGCCGATCTCGTCGTCCTCGACCGGGACCATGCGAGGGGCCATTTCAACGACGGTCACCTTGGTGCCGTAAGCGTTGTAGATGTAGGCGAACTCCACGCCGATCGCGCCGGCACCGATGATGATCATGCTCTTCGGCTGGACCGGCAGGTTCATCGCCTCGCGCGAACTGATGACCGTGGTGCCGTTGAAGGGCAGTGGCGGCAGCGGGCGGGACTTGGCGCCGGTGGAAATGATGATGTGCTTGGCCTCGGCGGTCTGCTTGCTGCCGTCGGCCGCGGTGACTTCCACCTTGCCCGGCGCGACGATCGCGCCGTGGCCGCGGACGTAGTCGACCTTGTTCTTCTTGAAGAGGAACTCGATGCCGCCGGCGAGGCGGTCGGCGACCTTGCGCGAGCGGCCGATCACCGCGGACCAGTCGTATTGCAGGTTGTCGAAGGAGAAGCCGAACTCCGCGGCGCGGTGGCTCAGGGTGTGGAAGAGTTCCGCGTTCTTGAGGAGCGCCTTGGTCGGGATGCAGCCCCAGTTCAGGCAGGTGCCGCCGGCCCGCTCGGCTTCGACGCAGGCGACTTTTTTGCCGAGTTGGGCGGCGCGGATTGCGGCGACGTAGCCGGCCGGGCCGCCGCCGATGACGATGAGATCGTAGGCCATGATTGGGAGTGCTGGTGGAGTTCGCGCGGAGCGTGGTCGGGGGTTCCCGGATTGTCAAAGGGGAAGGGGTCGGCAATCCTTCACCGCATGGAAAGCACGATCCGCCCCTGGTACCGCTCGCGGCTGTTTTGGCTGGGGGTGCCGGGGCTGTTGTTTTTGGTGTGGGCTTGGGGCGACTCGATGCGTCAGGAAGCGTCGGTGACGCGCCTAGCTCCCGCACGGACTGTCGTGGTCAGCAGCATCGGAGGCTTGCTGAAATGCGAGGTTTACCAAGACGACGAGGGGAGCGGCGAGTTTAACGAGGTCTTTACGAATCAGATGAACATCCGCGGCTACGAGAGGAACATGGAGGACCCCGGAAACGGGGGAGATGAAGATGTCGTCCGGTATGTATCTCCAAAATCGGGGGCCGGATTTGCACTGACCCATCCGATCCAGTGGTTCCAACCTCCTGTAACCTTTGGTCAGACTCGAACCGATTGGGTGGTTTCTCCCTGGAGCTTCCGGCTGGCTTACTGGTTCGTCGTCCTCGGTTACATCTCGATCTGGTGCTTTTCCATCGTTTGGTGGCAAAGCCGCAAATTCCGGAAGGATTCCAACCAATAGGCGGTGGTCGAGCCCGCATCGCGGGCGAACACCACCGGGAAGCCGGCTCCAACAGCGAGACCCCGGCTGGGGTTCTTTTCCTGGCCTTCTGGTTCCGGGGGTGGCGCTTCGCTGACCCCCGGCTGTTAGCTGCGACCCCTCCGGGGTGATTCGGGTGGCAGGGAACGAGATGGCCTCACTTCGGAATCTCCCACGCCGTCATCCACTCGCTGCCGGTCTTCATCCACCCGCCTTCCATCAGCCGCTTCTCCATGTCCGGGAAATGCGCGGCGCCGTGGAAGATCCCGAGCTTCTTCTTCCCGGCGAGCACTTCCAGGCACGTCGCGTTGCGGCCAACCGGCGCTTCCCGCATTGGCCCGTCTGCCCACCCTTCCGGGAATCCATGTTCCGGTGATGCGGTCGTCAAAGGCTTGCTGCCCCGGAGTCCCATGTGGCCGGACGGTGGCTCAGCGCGCCCAGGGAGCTTGGACGGGAATTCCAACCGTACCGTTACCTCAATCCCGTTGAGAAGCGGCCGGAGGGATCGAGCTTAGGTTGGGAGCGGCTCCATGCTTCATCCGAAGAACCGGTGGCAAGATCCCTCCCTGATTCCACAACCCTGATACCTCCCCACCCATGAACACGACCCGATTCCCACGGTCCTGGAAAGCCGCCACCCTCGCCCTGCTGCTGGGGTCCGGAGCCGCCTTCGGACAAGGCGGGCTGACCCTCGCCAACCCCCAATGGAACATCACGCTCACCGACTCCGGCTTTTCCGATTTCCTGCTCGATAACACGCCGGGCTTCGAAGGCCGCGAGTACTTGTCGGGCGAATGGGGCGCGGCGATCGGCTACCAGGTGAGCGGCGGCGCCAGCGTCACCGCCCAATGGCTGGAGCCGAAATTCCTCTATCCCGACTGGACCACGAACTCGACCTTCACGGTCGTTTCGCCGCTCACCCAGACGGCGCTGAACGCCGACAATCTGCCGATCGCCGAATCGGTGATCGCCAACACGGACCTCCGGATCACGCAGCGCTTCGAGATGCTCGACACGGTTACCGGCACCCCGATGGGCACCCGCGCCGCCTCGGCGGCGGGGGCGGGTAGCTTCAACCACAGCAACCGCTACGTGATGAAGCACCGCTACACGGTGAAGAACCTCACCGGCGCGCAGGTTTCCAACGTGCAGCTGTTCCAGTTCCTCCACGGGCTGAACTCGCAACGGGGCGTTTACGACAACCGCATCTACAGCGGCCCGCTCGGGAATTTCAACCACGACACCACGCTCGCCGGGGTGGACGCGTGGGCCACCGGCGCGGGCGCGGGGCTGGAGGATTTCATCGGTTTCCACGCGGCGTCCGCACCGACGGCGCGTGAGATCGGCTACTACGGGATCGAAGGCAACGGCATCGACAACCATTCCATGGGCAAACCGACGGACGGGGTGCACCTGTCGATCGAGCACAACTGGCTGGGCGCGCCCTATGACTCGCGGCAGGGCACCGATTTCTTCGCGCCGCCGGCGCGTTGGGTGGGCGGCGCGCAGCGGTGGGAGCTGGGCAATCTCGCGCCGGGCCAGGAGGCCAGCTTCGAGGTCCTGCTCAGCATCCTGACCGGCACCAAGGTGCCCGCCGGACCGGGTAGCCTCGGAAGTTGCGACGGCGGCTCGGGCGTGCCGGGCGGGATCGATTACGAATTCGAGAACGTGGAAACGGAAGGCACCTGCTTCTCGGATTTCTCGCGCCCCGACGAGGCGGAGCTCCAGGTCCGCATCGCCCGGGGAGAATTCACCCCCTTCACCTTCCAGTCCCCCAGCCAGCCCGCGCAGGTGTGGAACGTCGAATTCAGCGGCAGCTACACCGGCACGGTGAACGTGGACTTCGGCTACGATGCCAGCCTGCTGCCCCCCGGCCTCGATGAAAGCGGACTGGCGGTCTATCATTTCACCGGCGGCGCGTGGGTGAAACTGGCGGGTGCGGCGAATCCGCTGACCCGCTCGATCGGCGTGAGCACCGCGACCCTCGGCGAGTTCGCCCTCGGCGTCGATGCACTGACCACCTTCACCATCGCGGCCAGCACGGTTCCCGCCAACAGCGGCACGCTCAGCGGTGCGGGAACCTACGCCCAGGGATCCGCCGTCTCGCTCTCGGCGGTGGCCCAGGCCGGCTATCTCTTTGTCAACTGGACGGAGGGCGCGGGGGTCGTCAGCACCTCGCCGGACTACAGCTTCCTGGCGGAAAGCAACCGCACGCTGGTGGCGAACTTCACGCCCGCGGGCGGCGGAAAGATCATCACCACCAGCTCGACACCGGCGATCGGCGGCAGCACCGGCGGCGGCGGCGAGTATGCCATCGGCTCGAGCGCGACGGTGCATGCGATTCCTCATCCCGGCTACAAGTTCTCCAAGTGGCTGGTGAACGGCGTCAACGTCAGCGGCGCGGCCGACTACACGTTCACCGTCACCACGGACCGGTTGCTGGTGGCGAAGTTCAAGCCGGTTTACGCGGTGACCGTCGTCGCCGAGCCGGCGGAAGGAGGCGACCCCGAAGCCGACCCGTTCTACGAGTTGAACGAACTCGCGAAACTGAAGTCGAAGGCGCTCCCCGGCTGGTCGCTTGTCAGCTGGACGCAGAACGGCGTGGTCGTGAGCACCGACGTGAACTTCATTTTCAACGTCACCGGCAACCGCGATCTGGTGGCGAACTACGCCCCCGGCCATCGGATCGACCTGGTCGCCGATCCCAAGACCTCCGGCAACGTCGCCGGCCCCGGGGTTTTCCCAAGCGGTGCTTCCGTCACCGTCACCGCCGAGGCGCGGCCCGGATACATCTTCCTCGACTGGGCCGAACTCGGTGTCTCCGTGAGCACCGACGCGAGCTACACCTTCAGCTCCACCACCGGACGCGAACTAACCGCCCGCTTCGCCGCGCTGCCCAAGATCGTCGTCGCCCCGTCACCGACGCCCGGCCACCTCGTCTTCAGCTGGCCCGACACGCCGGACTGGGTGCTCAAGGAGAGCCCCGACCTCGCGATCTGGACGACTTCCACCCGCACGATCGTCACCAGCGGCGGACAAAATTCGGTCACCGTGCCGACCAGCGGAGGGCGCGTGTTTTTCCGGCTTTGGCATCCGTGAGTCGGATCAGTTCCCCGGTTTGGGGATCTCCCACGCCGTCATCCATTCCTCGCCGTCCTTGGTCCAGCCGCCTTCCACCAGCCGCTTCTCCATGTCCGGGAAATGCGCGGCCCCGTAGAAAATCCCGAGCTTCTTCTTCCCGGCGAGCACCTCGCGGTCGAGCACTTCCAGGCACTTCGCGTTGCGGTCGCCGATGATCACGTTGTCGCCGGCCAGCGCCGCCACCTGGTCGTCGCCCGCGCCGAGGGTGTGGACCAGCTCACGCTTCAGCCCGTCCTTGTCGCCGCGGACCAGCGAAACCAGCAGCTTCAGCGAACTCGGCTCCTTCACCGGCTTGTCGGTCTTCTTCAGGCCGGACTTGATTACGAAGCCGAGCAAGGTCTCGCCGCGCTCCTTTTGCAGCGCGGTAAACTCGGCCATCGAGAGATCGGCGTGGACGAAGTTCGCCTTCCGGTAATCGATCACCTTCATCTGATAGGCCAGCCCGAGCCACTTCGCACCCGACTCGTAAGCACCGTGCAAGCCGTCGAGCTTCTCCTTCTTCGCCGGCACCCTCGCCGCGGGGATTTCCTCCACGGGAGCCTCTTCTACCGGAGCTTCCTCAGCGACTTCCGGCTCCGCGGGCTCTTCGGCCGGACCTTCCTCGACCTCCGCTGCTGCCGCGGGCGCCGCCGCCGGTTTGTCACCGCCGATTCCTTCGAACAGCAGCGCCTCGTAGCCCTCGAAGCGCTGGTTCAAGGCCTCGTAGTATTTCTTGTCCGCAATGTGGACCGCCCCGACCAGCTCCACGCTGGCCTCGCCCTTGGTGAAGCGGACCACCGCGGTCTGCAAGTGGGTCGCCGTCTCCGTTTCCTCCACCCGGATGAACTCCGGCGCCTCCGCCGCGATCTCCACCGCCTCCGGCTCGGCACGGACGCAGGAAACGAAGCAGGTCAACAGGAGCAGGAAGCGGTTTTTCATGGCCGGCGGGCAGGTTACCGCGGAAGAGCGCCGCCGAAAGCGGAAATCGTCCGCCCTTTCGCCGCCGTTGCCGAGTCGCCATTCATCGTGTATCTCCCGCGAAATGAGCGACCACGCGCTGCTGCGATACTGCCCCGACCTGCTGGCCTACAACCGGCGGAAGACCCGTGAAGTGATGGTCGGAAACGTCGGCATCGGCGGCGGGAACCCGATCCGCGTGCAGTCGATGATCACCTCCGACACCCGCGACACCCCCGCCTGCGTTGCCGAGGTGCTCCAGCTCGCGGAGGCCGGCTGCGAGATCGTCCGCATCACCGCCCAGACGAAAATCTACGCCGCCAACCTGGAAAACATCGCCCGCGAGGTCCGCGCCGCCGGCTGCCAGGTCCCGCTGGTCGCCGACATCCATTTCAAGCCCGATGCCGCGCTCGAGGCCGCCCGCTGGGTCGAGAAGGTCCGCGTCAACCCCGGCAACTACGTCGACAAGAAGAAGTTCGCCGTCCGCGAATACTCCGACGACGAATACGCCGAGGAAGTCGCCAAGATCCGCGAGGAATTCATCCCGCTGGTGGAGCTCTGCAAGTCGCTCGGCCGCGCGATGCGGATCGGCACCAACCACGGCTCGCTGTCCGACCGGATCATGAACTACTACGGCGACTCGCCGCTCGGCATGGTCGAAAGCGCGCTGGAGTTCGCGCGGATCGCCCGGGAGTTCGACTACCACAACTTCGTCTTCTCGATGAAGGCCTCCAACCCGAAGGTGATGATCGAGGCCTACCGCCTGCTGGTCGCCCGCCTCGACCGCGAAGGCCCGGACTGGAACTACCCGATCCACCTCGGCGTGACCGAGGCCGGCGACGGCGAAGACGGCCGCATCAAGAGCGCCATCGGCATCGGCTCGCTGCTTGCGGACGGCATCGGCGACACCGTCCGCGTGTCCTTGACCGAGGACGCCATCCACGAGATCCCGGTCGCCCGGGCGCTCGCCCTGCCCTTCCAGACCAAACCCGACCAGCCTCCCGGCCCTTCGCTCTCACCCTCCTACGATCCCTTCTCCTACGAACGTCGTAAGTCGTTCCCGATGGAGATCATGGGCCACGCCCTCGGCGGGGTGAACGCGGTGCGGGTCTTCACGACCCAGGAGAAATGGAACGCCGTCGCCCACAAGATCGAGAAGATGGGCGATTTCAAACCGGAGATCGTTCTGGAGAAGTCCGGCGTGGTGGAAATCGACCCGCGCGACGAAGCCGCGCTGTCCGCCCTCAACCACGGCGCGGAGGTCCATCTGGTCACCGTGAAGGACGGCCTCGACCTCGACGTCATCCCCGCCTTCCGGATGCTCGCCTGCCGCCTCGACGCCCGGCACCCGATCCTGCTCAAGGACGTGCTGGTTCCGGCCAAGGAAAGCGCTGACTTTGTCGACACCCTCCTAACCGCTTCCCGCCACATCGGCTCCTTGCTCTGCGACGGCATCGGCGATGCCGTCCTGGTCCAAGGCGAGCCCGCGCCCGGTCAATCACTACGACTCTCGTACAACATCCTGCAGGCCGCCGGCACCCGGATCTTCAAGACCGACTACGTCGCGTGCCCGAGCTGCGGCCGCACCTTGTTCAACCTGCAAAGCACCACCCAGAAGATCCGCGCCTCGACCGGCCACCTCAAGGGCGTGCGGATCGCGGTCATGGGCTGCATCGTCAACGGCCCGGGCGAGATGGCCGACGCCGATTTCGGCTACGTCGGCGGCGCGCCGGGCAAGATCAACCTCTACGTCGGCAAGCAGCCGGTGAAGTTCAACATTCCCGAGGACGAGGCGGTCGAACGCCTGATCGACCTGATCCGCGAACACGGGAAATGGATCGACGCGCCGGCGGGCGAACCGGTCGAAGTCTGAGCGCCATGTCCGACACCCTCACCGAGATCCGCGAATCCGTATCGCTGGACGTGCCGTGGAACGTGGTCGTCCACGACGATCCGGTGAACCTGATGGGCTACGTCACCTGGGTGCTGATGAAGATCTTCGGCTACCCCGAGAACCGCGCCGCGGCGATGATGCTCGAAGTCCACAAGCGCGGTCGCTCGATCGTCTGGAGCGGCGACCGGGAGAAGTCGGAATTCTACGCGCAGCAACTCCAGGCGCACCAGTTGAAGACCTCGCTCGAGAAAGCGGAATGAAAGTCGCACCGGTACTGAAGGGCGGGTTGCGCATCGACGTCGAGAGTTCGATGGACTGGATGGTGCTGCGCTGCATTCCCTACGATGCCCGCGGCGGCGGGCTCGATCTCGCCGACCGGGTGTCCGCTCCGATGTCCGGCGACGAGGGCATCGAAGACTGGCGCGACTACGTGCTGCCGGACCTGCGCGACGACTTCAACGCCCAGCTCGCGGCGATCGAAGCCGCGGTGGACACCGCGGGCGGCGACGACGAACCCGCCGAGTTGTTTATCTCCAAAGAAGACGCCGAGCTTTGGTATGGCGGCCTGAACCAGGCACGGCTCGCCTTGGAAGAGCGCTACGATCTCTCCAACGCGGTGCTCGCGGAGATGACCCCCGGCAAGCGCTCGGCCTGGTTCCGCTCGCAGTTCTACCTCCACGTCCAGAGCCTGCTGCTGACGCACGTGATGCGGTAGCGGAGAGCCGCGCGTCATCGGAGTGTCGCCTTGAAGGCGACATGACAACGGACGGACGGCATCCTGCCGTCCGGATTCCTTTTCCTCGCGGAAACGGGCGCTTGGAAAGCGCCCGTCCATCGTCATGTCGCCTTCAAGGCGACACTCCATTCAACACCCGCAGCACCTCGGCCACCTCCAGATCATTCTGGCAGCGCAGGTCCATCCGGCACTTCGGCGCATGGCAGGGCGAGCACTCGACCTTGCGCCGCACGATGACGTGCTGCTTGCCGAGCGGGCGCATCCACTCCGGCTCGCCGGGGCCGAAAAGTACGACGCACGTCGTACCGACATGCGCCGCGAGGTGCGGCACGCTGCCATCGGCCGCAAGGCACAGCGCGCACGACGAAAGATCGTCCAGCCCGGGAAACGCCAATGCCACGCCCGTCGCCTCCGGAACCGCCTTCGCCAGCGCGGCACCTTTCGGTCCCGCGGTCGCGATCCACAACTGCTTGCCATGCTCTAACAAGTCCTTCGCCACCGCTTCCCAGCGCTCGAGCGGCCATTCAAAATGGCTGCCGAAATCCGAGTCCGGCACCAACAGCACCCGCTCCATCGCGCGGGGCGCCCCGGTGACGACCGGCGCGAAATTCTCCGCGACCATCGCCTGCGCGCCGAGCTTCTCGACCAGGCCCAGATAGAAGCGCACCCGGTGCTGGACCGGCCCCGGCCGCTCGATGACTTCCACCGGCTCCGTCAAGCGCTTCACCAGCCCCTTGGCCGGCGGTCCGAGCCGCCGCGGAATGCCGGCCTTGGCGCAGGCATCCGCCGCCAAGCCGGCTTCCCAGGCAAGCGAGGCCTTCGCGTCCTTCAAGCGGCCCGCGAGTTCCCGCACCGAAGCCCGCTCCGAATAGCCCGTCACCCTGCTGAAGCCGCTCGCTTCCCAAAATCCCGCCTGCCGCTCCGGGCAGAGCACCGAAAGCTCCACGCCCAGCCGCTTCAAAGCGCGCATCGCCGGCATCGAAAGGCAGGCCTCCCGCCATGCGACCGGTGCGGCGACGAGCAGGGCGTCACCGGGAGAGAGCTTCGGGGAATCGGACACGCGGGGAGTTAGACGGGATTCAGAGCGGCGGGCAAGCCGGGGTCATTCAGTGGCTTCTTCCATCGTTTTGAGGAGCCACTCGTGGCTAGGGGGAGAAAACAAAAGATGCAGTTTTAGTTGTGCCGGGTGCATCAACTTTGCCTCCCACAGTGGATCGAGTACTTCCTCCCCAAACTGTGGAAATTTTTGATCAGGAGTGAGGGGGAGCACCATGGCCTCTCTGGACATGCTGACTTGAGGCCAGTCGCCCACACGCTTTCCGTCAGCCGGTAGAACTGGCCGCATCCACCCGCGCCCGAGGGGCACCCTTGCTTCGTCCGCATCCTCGATTTCGTCGTAGTTCGTGATCGAAAGCTGCTCTTCCGTCAAAGCGGTCAGCTTCCACGGTGCGTAGAGGTCATGATCTATCCATCTCGTCGCTATAGCCAACTCAGCGACCACCTGAAGACCATCAAGGGCATCGTCGAACGGTGAGGGGCTCTCGCGTCGGAGTGCCGCTTCGAGACTATCCCAATCCTCTTCGCTCTTCTTTCGATCCGCTTCCAACGCGAGCTGGAGCTTTGCCCTCACCTCCAGCTTCTGTTGTTGGTTCAACTGAAGGACACCGTCCAATGTCGCCCCATACCAGTTGCGTTGACGACGACCCAGATCGAGGGCCATTTCCAGCACTTTGGATTTTGAATCCGCATTCATCACGGGATCGCCCGCTTGCATCTCACCGCTGATGAGCGCTGCCAAGCTCCCAGGTCCCTCACCCAACCCCGCCCTCTGAAAATCCTCCACGATCCACCGCACCTCCTGCGCGGTCATCCCCTTCTTGCAGCGGGCGAGGTAGTCCTCCACCACATCCACCGTCTCTTCTCCCCTCGGCAGCCGCTCCGAGGTCTTCCCCGGCAGCATCGCACCGGCCAGCGCGGCGGACTCCGGCTTTTCTTCCACTTCCCCGCCGCTCGCCCGCAGCGCCAGCCAGACACCGAGGACCGACAGCAAGATCGCGGAAATCATCCACAGCGGGTTGGCGCGCGAACGTGGCGCTTCCTCGGGCTCGCGGAATTGGTCTAACAATTCCTCGAGGTCCGCACCGGCGGCGGCATCTTCCGGTTCTTCCTCTTCCTGTTCCGGCGGCTCCGACACGCCTGATGCCTACGCTGCCTCCTCCGCCGCGGCAAGTGCCGCTCTGGCTTTGTCGCGGCGGTCGATACCGCCCCATGATCCACAACTTTCGAGCGGATCCATGTCCCAACGGGACTCCCGTAACGAAGCCCGGGGTTGCGAGGAACGAGCTACCCCGGGTGAATCCGCCGGAAAATCCTACCTCAACGAGGTTGCGGACGGGGTGGTTCCGCGACACTCCAGGGTCCCTCCTCCACAACGCCGTTGGCGTAGCAAATCCATGACCGATAACCCCGGGGTAGCCTCCTTCGTCGGCAACCCCGGGCTTTGAAACGCAGTCCCTTCGGGACAAGGGTCGATGGCCGCGCCCAAAGACGATCTTGGGCAGCAGGCCGTGTCCGCAAAAGACCGTCTCCCCAAAAAGAAAGACCCGCTGTCACCGTCGGGAGGCTACGGGGGCAGCGGGTGTTTCGAGCCGGTCGGATGATCTTCTCGTCGGGGGGTGAGACGGGGCAAACTTCGACCGCAGGGGGGAGAGACCTTTCCTACGGAAAAGAGCACCCGGATCTTTCCTCACCCGTCGCAATCCGCCTCCAAACTCCCGTTCCGCGCAACAAAAGCGGCCGGCACTCCCGTGTTCCCCGCATCGAAGCGAGGTGCCACCCGGGAAAAGAAAAACCCGCTGGCACCGTTGGGGGGAACGAGGGCAGCGGGTTTTCCCGTGGGGGTCGGGGGGGATGTTTTTCGGTCCGGGGGGAGACCTTGCAAACTCGGCCGCGGGGGGGTCGGCGTTGCTTACGAGGGGAGAATGCCCGATTTTCTGTGTTTTGCAAGTACGCTATCGCGTAGTGGCCGTGAGTCCTTGCCGGGAAAAGAAAAACCCGCTGGCACCGTTGGGAGAAACGAAGCCAGCGGGTTTTTCCGTGGGGGTCGGGGGGATGTTTTTCGGTCCGGGGGGAGACCTTGCAAACTCGGCCGTGGGGGGTCGGCGTTGCTTACGAACGAACCATGCCCGATTTTCTGTGTTTCCGCTATTACGCTATGACGTGGGCGCGATCACGCGTCCGCGAACACCACCGGCCCGAACTTGGCCGGCTGATGGAAGTCCGGCTCGCCGCCGCCGAGATCGACCGCGCTGAGGAAACGCTGCTCCGGCGAGCCGAGGATGAAGTTCACGTTCAGCCGGCTCTTCGCGCCGAAATCCAGCCGCGCCTCCAGCAGGTCGCGCGGGATCGCCATCGCCGCCACCCAGCCGCCATTCGGTGCCAGCTCGGCAAAGGTCGCTACCTCGGGGAAGACGATCTCCACTTCCTCCGCCCGCACCCGCGGCGCGGTGAATTCACAGCTCCACCACGCGCCGTTCGGAGAAAGATTGAACTCGAAGTAACGCCCGCTTGTCGGATCGGTTAGAAAAAGTTCGGCAACATCGTGTTTCCAAAGCTCCGGCGTGAATCGACCGGGCCGGGCGGCGGGATGAAGCCGGGCCGGCTGACCATGCGATGCGACGAACCAAACCATGAGGGGATCTACGGCAACGCAAAATGCCGCTTGTGGCTCGACCGCGTTTCCATACCAATCCCGTCCGAGACCAAACAAAGGCACGTCCAACTCACCCCAAGCCAGGGGCTTCGCACTGCGGATGACCGTCATGGCGAAATGGGTAAAGGCAGGCTGGGATAGGGTCGAGGACAGGATTTTTCGAAAAATTACCGCGACCTGAGAAATTATGTCGCATCCACATCGGATATTTGTTTCAGTTTTCTTAATAGAACCATGGCAAAGCGCCGTCCCAGCCAACATCTAGGCACCATCGAATACATCGGACCCCGCCCGCAGGCCAAGCCTGTGCGGAAGCCGGCCAACTTCCTCGGCGGCTGGGTGGTGCTCCTCATCGCCGCCGGAGCCGTCTGGTTTTTCGGCAAACCGCTGGTCCCCTTCCTCCGCGCGCAGCAGTCGGTCGCCACGGTCGAAAGCGCCGACGTCCTGATTGGCGAACTGGCTCCGTCCCCGAATTTCGGCGACCGCCTGGCCTCCGCCGCCCTGCAGCGGACGAAGATGCCGAGCGTCCACGACACCGCCTACTACGGGATTTCCTACCCCGGCGGCGACATTCCGCCAACCGCCGACGGCAAATGGAAAGGCAAGGCGGAAGACCTGATCATCCGCAGCTACCGCAACCTCGGCATCGACCTGCAGGAACTGGTCCACGAGGACATGGCCGCCAACTTTTCGGTTTACCCGCAGCTCTGGTCGCTCCGTGAGCCGGATCGCAACATCGACCACCGCCGGATTCAGAATCTGCAGCGCTTCTTCAAACATCAGGGGGCCGAACTCAAGCTGGCCGCCACCCGCAACGTCGCCGACTACAAGCCCGGTGACGTGGTCGTCTGGATGCTGGCTCAGGGCGAACTGCACTCCGGCATCGTGGTCCCAGGACCGGGCGAGCGCCGCGGCGAGGCCTGGATCGTGCACGACATCGGCTCCGGCCCGAAATGGGAGAACGTCCTGACCGACTACCAGATTCACGGCCACTACCGCTTTTCCGGCCCGCAGAGCGAGGCTGTCGAGAAGTAAGCCGCCAGGGCGGACCCCGACGACATGAGCGGGCTCCTTCGCCTCCTCCGCCGCTGGTCGCCCGAGACTTTGTCAGGACCGTGGAGCATCCCCGACGATCCCGGGGATTTTCCCGTCTTCCTGTTGATGGGTCAGTCGAACATGGCGGGCCACGGCTGCATCCGGCCCGGTGATCCCTGGCGGAAAGGCGATCGCTCGCCGGTGCCCGGTGTCCTCGTCCTCGGCGGCCAAGGCACCCTCAAGTGCCCCCGCCCGCGCGGCTGGACCCGTTGGCGCCCGGCCGCCCATCCGCTCCACCTGAACCAGGGCAGCGCCGGCTTCGGGCTCGGTCTGCCTTTCGCCGTCCAACTGCTCGGAGACACCCACGCGACCCGCGTCGGCCTGATCCCCGCCGCCTGGGGCGGGGCGGGCATCGATGCACTGGGCCCCGGCACCCCCCTTTACGAGAATGCGGTCCGCCGCGCCCGGCTCGCCGCCCGTCACGGCACCCTCGTCGGCGTGCTGTGGCATCAGGGCGAGACCGATGCGAGCCGCGAGCCGCTCATCCGGACCCATCCCGGGAAACTGACCCGGCTGATCGGCCATCTGCGGGAGGACCTGGAAACGCCCGCCCTGCCCTTCGTCATCGGCGACCTTGCGCCCTTCGGCGACGACCGCCGAAAGCTGGAAGCCATCCAGCGCCGCGCCCAGATCCGCGCCGGGCTGCGCCGGGTGGCCGAAGAGGATCCCCACGCGGCTTTCGTCGAAAGCGAGGGCCTCACCGGCAGCGATAACGTCCACTTCGACCGCGCCTCGCTGATCGAGTTCGGTAAACGCTACGCCGCGGCTTTCTTGAGCGCCGCGGTCCCGCCGAAGTAGCGCTCCTTCCTCGACCTCCCAGCGTCTTCCCCACATCCAGGACCTCGATCAGCCCGGCTTCGAGCACCTCGGCGGCAACGAGAAGTCTTGGGAAATGCAGCAGTCGGTGAAGAAATCCGCCGCCGCCACCTGGTTCAGCAGCCAGCCCGACCAGGCGCTCGCCTGGCATCTGGAGGAGTCGCCGGCTTTCGGGTCCACGCCTGAGGAAATCGACGCCGCCCGCGGCCAGCGCGCCGGGGAATTGAGCGACCGCTTGTATTTCAAGCAGCCGGAGCGCGCGATGGCATGGATCGCCGACCAGCCGGAAGCCTTCCGCAACGCCGCCGCCGCCGAGCTGGGAGTCGCGATCGCCGCGCACCCGGAACTGGCGGAAGGCGGCCTCGCCGACCTGCGGACCCTGACCGGCTGGATCGGCGACGGCCCGGCGCGCGTCCGCTGGCTGAATGCCCTGCCCGCCGCGCTCGCCGCCCGCGAGCAGGGTCACCGCCTCGCCGAGGTCGCCACGATCCTGATGCAAAATCTCGACCTGAGCGCGGCGGAGCGGGAGATCCTGCAGGAGCTGTCGCCCTGAGGCTTTCCGGCCTACTGGACCGCGGATCTTTAGTCCGCGGAGGCGGGGCGGACCGGAGGGATTCGAGCGGACTGAAGTCCGCGGTCCAGTAGGCGCTCCGATGCTTCAACCCCGCCCCACTCCAAGGCTTTACTCCCGAAAGGCTTTCACGCACCTTCGCCGCCCTTTCCGCCTCAACGACCCATGACCGCAGCCGAGATTCGCCAATGCCCAGCGCGATCGCGCTTCATTGCCGCGCAGCCTGTTTGCATGGCCTGATTGAAAATCCCACCACTTCCTTACTTCCATGACCGCCGCTCAAATCAGGCAATCCTTCCTCGATTTCTTCCAGGAAAAGCAGCACACCATCGTGCCTTCCGCCTCGCTGCTGCCGCAGTCGCCCGGCCTGCTGTTCACGAATGCCGGGATGAACCCCTTCGTCCCCTATTTCCTCGGCGTCGAGAAGGCCCCCTACGATCCGCCGCGGGCCGCCGACACCCAGAAGTGCATCCGCGCCGGCGGTAAGCACAACGACCTCGAGGACGTCGGCTACGACACCTACCACCACACCTTCTTCGAAATGCTGGGGAACTGGTCCTTCGGCAACTACTTCAAGAAGGAAGCCATCCAGTGGGCCTGGGAACTCGTCGTCGAACGCTGGGGCCTGCCCGCCCATCGCCTCCACGCCTCCGTTTACGCGCCGAAGCCCGGCGACCCGGGCGAGTTCGACCAGGAAGCCTACGACATCTGGGCCGAACTCTACCGCTCGAAGGGCTGCGATCCCGCCGTGCAGATCGTCAACGGCAACGTGAAGGACAACTTCTGGATGATGGGCGAAACCGGCCCCTGCGGCCCCTGCTCGGAACTCCACGTCAACCTCACCCCCGAAGGCGACCCGGCGACCGGCCGCCTGCTGGTGAACAACGACTCCGACCTCTGCATCGAGATCTGGAACCTCGTCTTCATCCAGTACAACGCCGAGGCCGACGGCTCCTTCCGCGAACTGCCCGCCAAGCACGTCGACACCGGCATGGGCTTCGAGCGCGCCTGCTCGATCATTCAGGGCACGAAGCGCTTCACCGACTTCTCGCAGAAGCCTAGTAATTACGCGACCGACGTCTTCCAGCCGATCTTCCGCAAGCTGGAGGAACTGAGCGGCAAGAGCTACGTCAACATCTACCCCGCCCTCGGCGCCGACCGCTCGGCATTCACCGAGGAAATGAAGGACGCCATCGCCTTCCGCGTGATCGCCGACCACCTGCGCACGCTGAGCTTCTCGATCGCCGACGGCATCATGCCCGGCAACAACGGCCGCAACTACGTCCTGCGCCGCATCCTGCGCCGCGCTGTTAGATACGGCCGCCAGCTCGGCTTCTCCGGCGACAAGCCCTTCTTCGGCGCACTGGTGGAGACGCTGGTGAAGGAGATGGGCGAGGTGTTTCCCGAACTCAAGAACCGCGAGGACACGGTGCGAGCGACGCTGGAGCAGGAGGAGGCGAGCTTCAATCAGACGTTGGATCGTGGAATTGAACGCTTCAACGTCGGCTTGGTTGAGGTCGTAGACGCCTATTTGATGTATACAACGGCTGATCAGGATTTCCGATACGATGTGGTGTATAAGAAAATCACCGCCGGTCGTGTCGGGCCGGAAGATCAGCCTCGCCACGTCATCTCTGTCGAAGGAAGCGTCGCGCAACAGCTTGAGAAACTCGGCGTAAAAGTACCTGCCTTTCCTGGCTCTTACGCGTTCGAGCTCTATGACACTTTTGGGTTCCCGATCGACCTGACCGAACTCTTGTGCGCCGAGCGCGGTCTGAGTGTGGACACTCAGAAATTCGAGGAGTTGATGGAGCAAGCCCGCGAACTCTCCCGCTCCGCCCAGAAGTCCACCGTAGTCCGCGCTCTTGATATCTCCTCCGATGTTGTCACCGAGTTCGTCGGCTTCGAGTGCGACTCGTGCGATGCAACCGTTCTTGAAGTTCACGAACAGGACGACGCCTGGCTCGTGATCACCGACAAGACGCCGTTCTACGCCGAGATGGGTGGTCAAGCTGGCGACTCCGGATGGATGGAATTCTACGGTGAAAGCCCTTGCACCCAAGGGATCCTCAACGTCGGAAAAGCCCGTGGATTCTTGCTCATGAAGAGCAGCTATGCCTTCATGCAAGAGTGCGATGAGTTTCCCAAAGGCATGCACAGCCTCGTTGGACAAACCGTCGGCCTCAAGCTCGACACCACCCGCCGCCGTCCCATCGAAGCCCACCACAGCGCCACCCACCTCCTCCACTGGGCCCTTCACGAAGTCGTCTCGAAAGACGCCGCGCAGCAGGGCTCGTCGGTCGACGAAAACCGCCTGCGCTTCGACTTCAACAGCGCCGCCGTGACGCCGGAGCAGATCGCCGCGATGGAGGAGAAGGTGAACGCCGCGATCAAAGCCAACGACGCGGTGTCGTGGAAGGAAGTCCCGCACGCTTCAATCAAGGGCCGGCCGGACATCATGCAGTTCTTCGGCGACAAGTACGGCGACCTCGTCCGCGTCGTGCAGATCGGCGGCGGCCGCGGCGACCTGACCGGCTACTCGATGGAACTCTGCGGCGGCACCCACGTCCGCAACACCGGCGAGATCGGGCTTTTCAAGATCAAGAGCGAGGGCGCGATCGCGTCCGGCGTCCGGCGCATCGAGGCCGCCTGCGGCGAGGCCGCGTGGGCCTACCTGAACGAGGCGGTCGAGAAATGGGACGCCGATCTCCAAGCCGCGACCGAGAAGCTCAAGGCCGCCAACGACAAGCTCGCGGCGATCGGCGAAGCGCCGGTGACGGTGAACGAGTTCCCCCACATCATGGGCGCGATGCTGGTCGAGCGGGCCGACATTTCACAGCTCAACGCGACCTTCGCCCACGGTCTGCGGACTTTGGAAGAGACCAAGGAAGCCGCAGTCGAAGCCGAGAAGCGCTTCAAGAAGCTGCAAGCCGGTGCCGCCGCCAAGCAGGCCGATGCCGCGCTGGCGGAACTCATCGCCGCCGGCGGACCGATCGTCGCGACCTTCGAGGCCGATGCCTCGCTACTCCAGGAACTGCTCAACGGCATGAAGAAGCAGGGCTTCACCGGCGCGGGCTTCGTGATCGTGGACGACGGCGACAAGCTGCACCTTGGCGCCTACTGCGGCGACGCGGCGCAGGCGGCGGGCTTCAAGGCCGGCGACCTGCTGCGCGACCTGGCCGCGCTGGCTGGTGGCAAAGGCGGCGGCAAGCCGGATCAGGCCCGCGGTGCCGCGCCGGAGCGCGGGAAGCTTGCGGAGCTCGAAGCCGCAGCGAAGGCGAAGCTGAAGTAGCACGACGTTGCACGTTGTGCTGGTAGGCGGGTCGACACACCGGGGTGACTACGAAGCGTCCGGGTAAGGCTCGCCGCACACCCACGCAACTTGCAAAGTTGCGCTACTTCGCCTGCGGCGTCCGAAGCAAAAAGACCGGCACCTCTTGCGAAGGGCCGGCCTTGGAAAACTGATTTCGGATCGCCTGTTAGAAGTCGAACTGGTCGATGTTCTCCTTGGTGAAGGCGAAGGGCGTGCCGAGGAGGATGTTGTCGCCTTCGATCTTCATCGTGCCGAGCTTGCCGGCCTTGAACTCGGTCGCGCCGGGCTTGAGCTCTCCCTTGGCCAGCGCGGCGGCGGCCTGGATGGTGAGGTAGCCGAGGTCTTCGACTTTCCACAGGATGACCGCCTGGGTGACGCCTTCCTTGACGTAGGCCTTGTTCTCGCTGGGCAGACCGAGGCCGACGACTTTGACCGCACCGGTCTTGCCGGCCTGCTTCACGGCTTCCGCCGCGCCGGGAACTCCGGGCGAGCAGACGGAAATCACCGCCTTGAGGTTCGGGTGGGCACTGAGCAGGTTGGTGGTCTCCTGCTGGGCCTTGTCCTTGAGATCGTCGCAGGGCTTGATGTCGACGAGCTTCATGTTCGGGTACAACTCCGCCTGGCGGGCCTTGATCGCGGCGATCCAGGCGTTCTGGTTGGAGGCGGTGAGGTTGGCGGTGATGATGGCGAACTCGCCTTCGCTGCCGACCAGCGACGCGGCGTTGTCGAGCAGGGCGTCTCCGATACCCTTCTCCGTGGCCTGATTGACGAAGAACGTGCGGGCGTCGGGCTGGGCGTCGGCATCGTAGGTGATCACCTTGATGCCCGCGGCCTGGGCCTTGCGCAGCGCGGTGGAGAGGCCGTCCTTGTTCTCGGCGGCGGCGGCGATGACGTCGACGCCGAGCGAGATCCAGTTCTCGACGATCTCGTTCTGCTTGGCCGGATCGGAGGTGGTCGGGCCGTCGAAGAGGAGTTCGGCACCGAGTTCGGTGGCGGCGGTGCGGGCGCCTTTCTCACAGGTGACGAAGTACTGGTTGCCCTTGCTTTTCGGCAGGAAGGCGATGGTGAGCTGTTCACCGCCGCCCGCTTCGCCGGATTTCTTGCAGGCGGAGAGGAAGGGGACGGTGCAGAGGGCGAGAGTGCAGAGGATGCGTTTCATGGGTTGGAAGAGGATGAGAAGAAGAGAACCACGGAAGGCGGGGAATACACGGAAGAATTTCGGCGGCGGGGGTCGTCACGTTTTCGAGCGGCGGGCGGCGAGGGCTTTGGTGATGGGGATGACGGCGAGGGCGAGCAGGAGGAGCAGGCCGGTCAGCATGCCGGACATCTCGTTGGAGACGCTGGAGATGGTCTTGCCGAAAACATCGTAGTCGGTGATCCGCTTGAGGCCGTTGTTGAGGATGGCGACGGCGAGGTAGCCGAGGAGGGTGCCGGCGACGGTCCCGGAGCCACCGAAGATGCTGGTGCCGCCGAGCACCACGGCGGTGATGGCGAGCAGCTCGTAGCCCATGCCGGCGTTCGCACGCGCCTCGCCGAGGCGGGCGACGAAGATGACGGCAGCGAGGCCGGCGATGGCACCGGCGAGGACGTAGGCGAGACCGAGATTCCGGCGGACCGGGATGCCGGCGTAGCGCGCGCCTTCGGGCGAGTAGCCGATGGCGCGGAACGAGCGGCCGAGGGTCGTGCGGTGCACCAGCAGCCAGATGCCGAGCGCGACGAGGAGGAAGATCCACATTTGCGCGGGGATCCCGGCGATGTCGGAATTGCCCAGGGCGAGGAAGGAATCGGGGAAGCCCGAGTAAGACTTTGCTCCTTCGGTGAGGGCCTCGGCGAGGCCGCGGAAGAGGGAGAAGGTGCCAAGGGTGACGATCAGCGGCGGGAGGTTGAAGCGGGCGATCAGCAGGGCGTTCAAGCCGCCGCCGAGGGCACCGATGCCGACCGACAGGATGCCGGCCATCAGCGGCGACATCTCCGCCTCGTTGACGAAGATCCCGAAGCAGACGGCGCACAGACCCATCATCGAGCCGACCGACAGGTCGATCCCGCCGGTGAGGATGACCGGGGTCATCGCCAGCGCGAGCAGGCCGATCTCCACCGAGTGGCGGAAGATGTTGGAGACGTTCGTGCCGTCGAGGAAGCGGCGGCCGAGGGCGCTGAAGAGAACGACCTCGAGCGCGATCACCAGCAGCAGCACGACCTCGTGCCGGGCGAGCAGGCTTTTCAGGGATGGCTTGGTGGTGGTCATGGAATGCAATTTTTAGACCGCGAAACCACGCGAAACCCGCGAAACTTGAAAGGCAGGAAGAAGGGGAAGAACGCCGGAACGGGGTTCTATAAATTTCGCGTCCATTCGCGTGATTTCGCGGTTCATGAATTTCCGAGCTTTAGAACTCATGCGGTTTTCTTCGAACGCTTCAGGCCGTCGGCGACGACCGCGAGGAGGATGACGAGACCCTGGATAGCGCGCTCCCAGTAGGGCGGCTGATGGAAATGGGTCAGCGCGGGGTTGACGTTGGCGAGCAGGAGCAGGCCGAGCAGGACGCCCCACAGGTTGCCGCGGCCGCCGGTGATGGCCACGCCGCCGACCACCGCGGCGGCGATGACTTTCAGCTCGAGGCCGTCGCCGGCGTTCGGCTGGACTTGCGGCGACTGGACGAGGTTGAGCACGGCGGCGAGGCCGGCGAGGCCGCCCATCAGGACGAAGACGCCGAAAGTCACGCGCTTGGGATCGATGCCGGCAAGGCGGGCCGCTTCGGCATCGGTGCCGGTGGCATAGACATGGCGGCCGGCGGCGAGGTTCTTCATCGCCCAGGCGGCGGCGAGCAGCAGGACCACGGCGACGGCGATGACCACGCCCTGGCCGGCGGATTGCGAGAGGCCGAACCACTGGATGCCGTCGGGCAGCGGAAGGAGGCGGCCTTGTTGCCAGAGGCGGAGCATTTCGTTCCAGGTCACCATGGTGGCGAGCGTGACCACGATGCTCGGCAGCCCGAGCCAGGCGACGAGGATGCCGTTGAAGGCGCCCATCACCACGCCGGTGCCGACCGCGGCGAGCACCGCGACGCCCAGTGGCATCCCGGCTGCAGCGACCAGGCCGGCGACGACGGCGCACATGCTGAACTGCGCGCCGATCGAGATGTCGATCTGGCGGGTGATGATGACCAGCGTGATGCCGATGGCGGCGACCAGCGCGGGCATCTGCGAGGTGAAGCGCGAGAGCAGTGGCTGGAGCTCGAAGAAATTCGGCGCGAAGATTGCCAGCGCCACCAGCAACAGGCCGAGCGCCGCGGCGACGGTGATCTCGCGGGAATATTTGCCGTTCATGCGACCTCCTTTCCGGACTGGCCGAGCGCGGCGGCCATCACGTCATGGGCATCGGCGTCGCCGGGAAGTACGGCGGTCACCGTACCTTCGCGCATCACCGCGATGCGGTCGCTCATCCCGAGCACTTCGGGCAGGTCGCTGGAGATCATGAGAACGGCGAGGCCTTCCTTGGCGAGGTTGCGGATGATCTTGTGGATCTCGCTCTTGGCGCCGACATCGACGCCCTGGGTCGGCTCGTCGAGGATCAGCAGCTTCGGCTTGGTCGCCAACCAGCGCGAAACGCTGACCTTCTGCTGGTTGCCGCCGGACAGGCTGCCGCCGGGCGCGTCGGGGCCATAGGCCTTGATGCCGAGGTCGCGGATGAAGTCCTTCGCCATCGCGGTCTCGGCCTTGAAGCGCAGCCAGGTGCCGGGGAAGAGGACCGGGTGGACGGCCATCGTGATGTTGTGGGCGATCGGCATTTCGAGGATCACCCCGTGGCGGCGGCGGTCCTCGGGGACGTAGGCGATGCCGTGGGAAATCGCCGCGCGCGGCGAGGAAAGCGTGAGCGGCTTGCCGTTGAGCGTGATCTGTCCGGAATCGGCCGGCGTGATGCCGAACAGGATGCGCGCGAGCTCCGTGCGGCCCGCACCGACCAGGCCGGCCATGCCGACGATCTCGCCGGCGCGGACTTCAAGGTCGATCCCGCGGACGCCGCTGGCGGAGCAGCCGAGATTCTTGAGCGAAAGCACGACCGCGCCGGGTTCGCTTTCGGCGGGCGGATAGAGCGCGGCGACCTCGCGGCCGACCATGAGCTGAATCATCGCGGCTTCGGTGAGGTCCTTCACCGGATGGGTGCCGACGCTTTCGCCGTCGCGCAGGACCGTCACGCGGTCGGCGAGGGCGAAGATTTCCTCGAGGCGGTGGGAGATGTAAACCACGCCGACGCCGTTCGCGCGGAGATCGCGGACCACGCCGAAGAGCAGGTGCTGCTCTTTCTGGGTGAGCGAGGCGGTCGGCTCGTCCATGATGACGATCTTGGCACCGGAGCCGAGGGCGCAGGCGATCTCGACGAGTTGCTGCTCGGGCATCGAGAGTTCGCGGACTTCGGCGTCGGGCGAAATCTCGGCGCCGACGCGCTTGAGGAGATCGAGCGCCAGCGCGCGTTGCTCGGCGTGCTTCACCTTGGCGAAGGCGGAAGTCTTTTTCAGGCGCAGGCCGATGTTTTCCGCGACGCTGAGGTCGGGGAAGAGCGCGGGCTGCTGGTAGATGCAGGCGATGCCGAGCTCGCGGGCTCGGGAAGGTGTTAGAGAGCGCAGGGATTCACCGTCGACGGTCAGGGTGCCATCGTCGGGCGAGTGGGCGCCGGTGATGACCTTGATCAGCGTCGACTTGCCCGCGCCGTTCTCGCCGAGCAGCGCGTGGACCTCGCCCGGTTGGAGATCGAACGACACGCCCTTCAGCGCGCGGACCGCGCCGAAGGATTTGCGGATGTCGGAGAGTTGGAGGAGGGGTTTCAAAATGCGTTGCCAACAGCCGGATTTTTAACCGCTAAACCACGCGAAAAACGCGAAATCTGAAGAGCTTTCGTTCAAGATTCTCCCGTCTCATCTGCCTTTCAAATTTCGCGGAGTTTCGCGTTCTTTCGCGGTTCACCTCTTCGTCTCACGCGTAGCTGTGCTCCGTCGCGATGCCCAGATCCTGCCTCCGCTTCGCGCGCTCCGCGGCGGCCTTGTCGGCGTAGCCGCTGGCGCGGTGGGCGAGCAGCGGGTCGGCTTCGAGGCCTTTCGAGGTGCGCCAGGCGGCGATGGCTTCGGTGACGTCGGTGTTGAAGGCTTTCTTGAGGCAGAGCTCGGCGTCGACGATGTTGCCCTTCTTCTGCGCGGCGAGCAGCGCGTCGTGGTCGACGAGGGCGGCCTTGGCGTAGAGTTCCTGGGCGGTGCAGACGGTCTGGATCATCGCCTCGATCTTCGGCTTCAGGTTGTGCGACTGGTCGATCATGTATTCGATCTCCGGATACACGCCGCCGCGTTCCCAGGCGAAGAGGTGGATCTCGTGGAAGATGCGGAAGATCTGGTAGGGATCGATGGAGCCGAGCGTGAGGTCGTCGTCGGCGTACCGGCGGTCGTTGAAGTGGAAGCCGCCGAGCATGTCCTCGTCGAGCAGCCATGCGACGATCTGCTCGATGTTCTGGGAAAGGTAGTGGTGGCCGGTGTCGACCAGCACCTTGGCCTGCGGGCCGGCCTTCTTCGCGGTGAGGAAGGACATGCCCCAGTCGGCGAGGTCGGTCTGATAGAAGGCGGGCTCGAAGGGCTTGTATTCGACCAGCAGGACCTGCTCCGGCGAGAGGTGGCCGTGGGCTTCCTTCAGCGCGGCTTCGAAGCGGTGCTTGCGGGCGCGGATGCTGTCCTGGCCGGGGTAGTTGGTGCCGTCGGCGAACCACAGCGAGACCGCCTTGCTGCCGGTCTGCTGGCCGAGCTTGATGCAGTCGATGATGTGGGCGAGCGCCTGGTCGCGGGCGGTTTCGAAGGGGCTGCCGACCGAGCCGAGCTTGTAGAGCTGGTCCTGGAAGACGTTGGGATTGATCGAGCCCATGCGGATCCCCAGCGAGCCAGCCTTGCGGGCGACGGCGGCGGGATCGGTGCCGGGGGCGAAGTCCCACAGGACGTGCGTCGCGACGGTCGGGCAGCAGGCGGTCAGCCGGTGGACGTGGGCGGCATCGGCGAGCTTGTCGTCGATATCGATCGCCGCGGCGGGCTGGTGGAACTTGCCGAAACGGGTGCCCGTGTCCGCGTAGCCCCAGGACGGGGTTTCAATGCGGAAGGAGTCGAGGGCGCGGTGGATGGTTTCCGGAGAGGACATGGCAGGGGACGGCCAGGTGGCCGCGGAGGGCGTGATTAAGAGAACGATTCTTATGAACGTGCAAGCCTAGAGTTTCTGATAGGCTACCTCAATCGGGTCATCAGGGCTTTTCCTTGTCGCCCGAAGCCGCGGCTTCCTTCCGCGCCGCCTCGAAGCGCGACCGCATTTCCTCCGCGGTGCCGATGGTCAGGTGGATGGTGTAGTCGTGGACGAAGCCCGGCTTGATCTGCATGGTGCGGACGGGTGCGAAATACGAGCAGCCGCCGCCTTTCGGGCCGGGCTGGCCTTTGTAGCGGTAGGTCGTGAGGTGGGTCGAGCCGGGGAAATGAACGCCGAGGCCGCGGCCATCGGGACCGACGTAGCCGGCCCATTCCTCGGTGGCATTCCGCCCTTCGTTCGGCCAGCCGGGCTTTTCCTTCGCGAGCGGAGCGCCGGTCCAGGGCTTGTCACCCTTGTAAAACACCATGTCTTCCAAGGCATAGTCGACGAACACCGCGGGCAGCTCCTGGTGGGCAGGCGGATGCTCGTCGGTGCCCGAGTAGGTGAAGCGGAAGCGGATCTTCGCGACATTGCCGTGGAGCGAGATCCACTCCTCCATGCGGCATTCCTCGATGTCCTGGCCACCGGCCCAATTGACCGGCACGCTCTTCACGTAGAGGCCGTTTTTCACCTCGCGGGTCTCCAACACGCGGGCCGGCTTGCCCTTGTAATCGCCGCCCTGCACCGGATTCCAGCGCCACGGTTTCTCCACCCATTTCGAGCCGTCGGGCTTGCCGTAATACGACTGCTGGATGAAGCGGCCGCGGTCGTGGTGGTTCAACAGGTTGCGGTCGGCGGGGAGTTCCGAGAACCAGAAGATCGAGCCGCCTGAGCTGAGATCGACGCCAATCTTCACCTCGCCGTTGCTCAGGAATTTCTCGTTCTCCTGTGCGGCGGGTTCGGCCGCGGCGAGGGGCAGGAGGGAAAGGGCGAACAGCAGGGATTTCATCGGAACCCGGGAACGGATGGAAGCGGGCCGTCCTATCGTTCCCGCGGGGAATCCCGTGAATCCGGGAGGGAGGTGAGTCAATTCAAGCCCAGCCGCCTCAGGATCTGCTCGATACCCTCGAATCATGGTGATTCGGTTCCAAGTCCTGAAGGGACAAAATGAGATAGCCCGGGGCAAGCAACGCGCAGCCCCGGGATCGGGCGCAGCCCGTCCGCCGCGCTGAAAGTGCGGGATGGGGCGGGTGGTACGGGACGTCTCATCCTACCGGCCCCCTCGCGCCCCTACAGGGCAACAAATGGCGAACTCATGGACCCGGGGCGTCGCAAAGCCTTGCCCCGGGCTATCTCATTTCGCCCCGTTGGGGCTTGGGAAGAAAGCTGCGGCTAACGGGCAGCCCGGGGCCTGACATCAGTCGCGATTTTCATCCGCTCTTTCAGCACGTGCCGGTTCATCAATCCGCCGCACATGCAGAGCAGGCCGGGCACGATGTCCAGCCAGCGCTGGTTGCTGCCCCAACGATCAGGGGACAACGAGGATCTTGCCGTTTCGCGAGCTTCCCGCGACTTGCTCGAGTGCGATCTGGAAATCCCGCAGCGGATGAGTGGCCGCCACCGGCACCGAGAGCGCTCCCGAAACCATCAGCCCGGCGAGCTTGCAGTAAACTGCGTCGAGCTCCTCCCGCGGTGCGCTTTCGATCCACTTGGTGACCCACAGCCCGCGGAGCTGGAGGTCCTTGAAAATGAGCTGGCCGTTCGGGACAGTCAGCGGCCGGCGGGACATCGCACCGTAGGTGATGTGGATGCCTCCGGGGGCCAGCAGGTTCATCAGCCGCAGCGCGCTTTCGCCGCCGACGCAATTGAAAGCGAGCGTAGGACGATCCTTGCCAAGCGCGGCTTTCGCCGAATCCACCGCGGAGTCATCGTCGACAACGACCTCGTCCGCTCCGAGCGCGAGCAGTTCGTCCCGCAGCTCGGCGCGACGTACGAGATTCATCGTACGAACTCCCAGCGTCCTCGCCAACACGATCACACAGCGCCCCACCGCGGAGTTCGCTGCGTTCTGGACGATCCAAGAACCGGACGGCGGCGTGCCGAAGCTGGTCAGCAGCCGCCACGCGGTCGCCGGATTCACCTTGAGCATCGCGGCCTGCAGCGGATCGATTCCGGGCGGCAGCTTGAACAGATTTTCCGCAGGCAAACTCACCTCTTCCGCCCAGGTTCCGGCGCGGCGTAGCAGGATGGCGCGGTCGCCCGGCTGGAATTCCGGCGAACGGCTTTCGACGACTTCGCCACAGCCTTCGATTCCCGGCACCGCGGGCAGCTCCGGCTTCACGCCGTAAGTGCCCTCGATGAAGTTCAGGTCCGCGGGATTCAGCGGAGCGGCCAGGATTCGCAAGCGGACTTCGCCGTCTAACAGTTCAACCGTCGGCAGCTCTTCCAGCCGCAGGACATCGGCCGGCTTGCCGCATGCGTGAAAACGGAGCGCGTGCATTCAGGGATCGATCACCGTAGGGAAGTCCGGACACAAGCAGGAGGTCGCAAGCGGTCCGCCAGCGCCGTGGAACTCCATGGTGCCATCCTCGCGGCATAACCAGACCTCGCTGGCACCGGCATCGAAGTAGAGAGCCCGCTTTTCCTCCATTTCGGCGCGTGTGTTGGATCGCGAAAGAACTTCGACGCAGATCTCCGGCGCTTCGAGAAAGCAGCGGGGATCGAAGGACGCCGAGTAGCGAAGGTCGGAGAACCATGCGACATCGATTCCCTTCACGCCGTCCGAAGTGGTGAGCGGACATTCGGCAAGCGCCCTTCCGCCGAGCAAGCGGTCGAGCAGCAGCAAGATCCGGCTTTGCCGGGAACTGTGAAAAGAGCCGGGGGGAGGAGTCATGATGATGTGGCCGTGGCGGTCGGTCTCGATGTGCCCGTCGAGCTTCGCCAGTGCCGGATCCGCAAGCACGCGCTCCCAGACGCGGAGGTTGAATTCCACCTGGTCTTCGCGCGGCGGAAGCTGGATCGCGAGGCTCATGGCAGGGAGGCTAGCGGCAAATCGGGGTGGTCGCAAGTCACGGGAACATCCCGCGCTGCGCCTTGGCGTCGGCGACGGTCTTGATGGCGAGGGCTTGGGCGGCCATGCGGTGCGGCAGCTGGTGGCGCTCGGCGAAGGCCAGCACGCGGGCGAAGGCACCCTCGAGCATGGTGTCGAGCTTGGTCAGCACCTCGCGCTCGGTCCACTGGATGCGCTGGAGATTCTGCACCCACTCGAAGTAGGAGACCGTCACGCCGCCCGCGTTGCACAGCACGTCGGGGATGACGAAGATGTCGCCGCGGGCATTGATGATGGCATCGGCCTCCGGCGTGGTCGGGCCGTTTGCTCCTTCGGCGAGGACGCGGCATTTCAAGTGCGGCGCGTTTTCGGCAGTGATCACCATGTCGGTGGCGGCGGGGACCAGGATGTCGCAGGGCTGGCAGAGCAGGACCGCGGGGTCGATCGCCTCCGCTTCGGGGAAGCCTTGGATGCTGCCGTGGGCCGCGACGTGGTCGCGCAGCTTGCGGGTGTCGATACCGCCGGCGTTCCAGATCGCGCCGCTGGCATCGGAAATACCGGTGATCTTCACGCCGGAATTCGAGAGGTCGTAGGCCGCGTGCGAGCCGACATTGCCGAAGCCCTGGATCACCGCGGTGGCGGAGGTCAGGGTGATGCCCAGCTTGTTGAGGGCGCGGCAGGCGAGGAAGGCGACGCCGTGGCCGGTGGCTTGGGTTCGGCCGGCGGAGCCTTGGAGAATAAGCGGCTTGCCGGTGACGATGCCCGGCACCAGCCGGCCGGCGTGCGACGAATAGGTGTCCACCATCCACGCCATGGTCTGCTCATTGGTCCCCATGTCGGGCGCCATCACGTCGATGTCCGGGCCGATGAAAGGGATCATCTCCATCGTATAGCGGCGGGTCATCCGTTCCAGTTCGCCTTGGCTCATCGTCCGCGGATCGCACGCAATGCCGCCCTTGCCGCCGCCGTAGGGCAGGTCCATCAGCGCGCACTTCCAGTTCATCCACATCGCCAGCGCGGCGACCTCGCCGAGATCGACGCGCGGGTGATAGCGCAGGCCACCTTTGACCGGACCGCGGGTCAGGTGGTGCTGCACGCGGTGGCCGAAGTAAACGTGGGTCGAACCGTCGTCGTGGCGGATCGGCACGGTGACGGTGATCAGGCGCTTGGGCCACTTGCAGCGCTCGCGGAGGGCATCGTCGAGGCCGAGGAAATCCGCCACGCCATCGAACTGGGTGGCTGCCATGGCAAAGACCGGGTTTCGCAAGAGCTCGTCGCGCATGGGTCTTTTCTAAGCGAGGATCGGGGGATGCCAACGAATCGTTTTGGTGCCGGGGAAGCTGCGGAACGAACCGCGGAGGCGCGGAGGTCGCGGAGAGATCGCTGAGCGGGGTTGGGGAAGTGGAACAACGAAACGGGCGAAACAGACGAAAATTGAGGCCCACCGGCTTTGATGGATTCCCTTTCGTCAATTTCGACTTTTTCGTTGTTCGATTCTTCCTCCGCGACCTCCGCGTCTTTGCGGTTCGTTCCCTCCGGGCTGGCGCTTGGGGCTTGGAAGTTCGGGCGGGGGGCCTAGCCTTCGCTGCGATGGAGCCGCTGAGCGTCGATGGCAAATTCTTCCGGTCCGGGGAGAGTCGCGTCGAGCTGCGGGCGGTGACCTACGGGCCCTTCCCGGGCGGCTGGCCGACGGATTTCGCTGCGGATTTCGAAAGGATTGCGGCCACCGGTTTCAATGCCCTGCGGCTTTACGAAATGCCGCCCCGCCGGCTGCTCGATGCCGCCCTTGCCCGCGGTCTGCGGGTCTTCGGCGGCCTGCGTTGGCCCCAGGCGGTCGATTTTCTCAAGGACAGCCGTGTTCCTTCCGCGGCCCGCGTGGAGCTCGCTGAAACCCTGCGCGCGTTGGAAGGCCATCCCGCGCTGGCCGGCGTCTTCGTGGCGAACGAGGTGCCCGCGGATCTGGTGCGCTGGATGGGTCCGGTGCGGGTCCGGCGCGCGCTCGAAGACCTGATCGCGCTCGGCAAGGAGCTCCGACCCGATGTCCTCTGGTGCTACGCCAACTACCCGAGTACGGAATACCTGGAGCCGGAGAACGCCGACTTCACGGCCTTCAATGTCTATCTGGAAGATGAGTCGTCTTTCCGCAAATACCTGCGCCGTCTTCACCACATCGCCGGCGACCGGCCGCTGATGATCTCGGAATTCGGCCTGGATTCGCGGCGCAATGGCACCGCGAAGCAGGCGGAGGTCCTAGCTTGGGGCATCCGCGCAACCCGCGAGGAGGGCGCGGCCGGGATGACGGTCTACGCCTGGAGCGACCGCTGGTGGAATGCCGGGATGGAAGTGCCGGATTGGGATTTCGGCCTGACCGATCGGGAGGGCCGGGACAAGCCGGCGCTTGCGGCGGTGAAGGAGGCTTTGACGAGCTTCAAGCCATTGGATTCCGAGCCGCGCTTTTCGGTGATCGTCTGCACGCGGAATGGCGCGGCGCGGATCGGTGCCTGCCTCGCGGCTTTGGAACAGCAGGCCTTCCCGCCTTATGAAGTCATCGTGGTCGATGACGGCTCGACCGATGGAAGTGGCGATCTGGTAGCGGCTCACTTTCCCGATGTCCGGCTGCTGCGCATGGGTGCAGGCGGCCTCAGCGCGGCGCGCAATGCCGGGGCGGAACTCGCGACGGGAGAGATCCTGGCATTCACCGACGACGACTGCGAACCCGACCGCGACTGGCTGGCCGGTCTGGCGCTGGTTCTTGCCAAAGGATACGAAGCGGCAGGCGGCCCGAACCTGCCGCCGCCGGCGCGGGCTGCTGCGGAGGCGATCGTCGCCGCCGCGCCGGGCGCGCCGAGCCACGTGATGCTGGACGACGTGGAGGCCGAGCATCTTCCGGGCTGCAATATCGCAGTACGACGTTCGGCGTACTTCGCGGCCGGTGGCTTTGATCCGATCTTCACGACTGCGGGCGACGACGTGGATTTCTGCTGGCGGCTGCGGGACCACGGCTACCGGCTGGGTTTCGCGCCGACCGCCTTTGTCTGGCATCATCGCCGAGCTTCCTTGCGCGGCTACTTGAAGCAACAGATCGGCTACGGCAAGGCGGAGGCGCTGCTGATTGAAAAGCATCCGCATCGCTTCACGGCGGCAGGCGATGCGCGTTGGGAGGGCTTCGTCTATTCCGGCGGGCCGGTGCGCGCGGTGGAAGGCTCGATCATCTATCATGGTGCGATGGGCCAGGCTGGATATCAGAGCGTGACGGACCGGATGCAACCGTTGCGGCCGCTGGACTGCCGCTTCGACACGCCGCTTTCCCGCGGAAGCCTCTCATTGCTCCGCTGGCTGCAACCGCGGCTGCGGTCGTGGTATCGCTGCGGGAAATGGCAGCAGGCTTCAAAGCCAGAACCAAATGGAAAGGCGGCGGTGCCGGCCGCGGAATTTTCAATCTGGTCGGAGGCGGGAAAGACCCGCGATCACTATCTCCAGCACCTCCTCGCGGCCGGCTGGAACCCCGGCGGTACAAGCGATGTTTGGGATGTCGAAAAGGAAGGCACCCGCTTGTTGCTGGCGACCGAACGAGGCGACGGAATCGGTGCGACGACACTCGTAAGAGTCTGGGGAGATCGTCGAAGCGCGGAGGAACTCTTGCGGCGAGCGTGAGCCTGCGTTACAGCCGTGGGCATGGGTTTGCGGACGATCGATTTCCACTACGACTTGCCAGAGGAGCTGATCGCCTCGCGGCCACTACCGGAGCGCGCGGCATCGCGGATGCTGGTGATCCACCGCGACTCGGGGAAGATCGAGCACCGGATGTTCCGCGATTTTCCGGATTATATGCGGCCGGACGACCTACTCGTTTTGAACGACACCAAGGTCATCCCGGCGCGGGTGTTTTCGGACGACGGGAAGATCGAACTGCTCTGCCTCGATCGGCTTTCTCCGCTCGAGTGGCGCTGCCTCGTAAAGCCAGGCCGCAAGATGCGCGAGGGGAAGACGGTGACGGTCGGCGGAACGACGGGAAGCGTCGGGGAAGTCTTCGACAACGGTGACCGGCTGATCCGCTGGGAAGCACCGGTCGACCTAGACTCTCACGGTCACCTCGCGCTGCCGCATTACATGGGCCGGGAGGACGAGATCGCCGACAAAGAGCGCTACCAGACGGTCTATGCCCGGGAGGAAGGTGCGATCGCCGCGCCGACGGCCGGACTGCATTTCACGCCGGAGATGTTGGAAAAGCTGCCGCATGATTTTCTGACGCTGCACGTCGGTGTCGGGACCTTCCGGCCGGTGCAGGTGGACACGCCGGAGGAGCACGTGATGCATTCCGAGCGCTACCGGCTGACGGAGGCGACGGCCAAGCGCGCGAACGAAGCGGCGCGGGTCGTCGCGGTGGGGACGACAGTGACGCGCGTGCTGGAACACCTCGGGAAGCAAGGCGGCGGGAAGCGCCTGTTAGAAGATGATCAACAGGGTGAAACCGACATCTTCATCTATCCACCGCACGAGTTCCGCGTGGTCGGCGGACTGCTGACAAATTTCCATTTGCCGGAGAGCACGCTGATCATGCTGGTGAGCGCCTTCGCCGGACGGGAGTTGGTGATGGAGGCCTATCGCGAGGCGGTGCGGGAGCGCTATCGCTTTTACAGCTACGGCGCCTGCATGCTGCTGGTGTAATCCGCTTGCCATGACCGGCCTCCGCTTGTTTCCTGCGCCTGCTGTCAGGGGCCGTGGAGGTTCGGCAGGCGAACCCCGCCAGGACGTAACTGTAGCAACGGCAGTTTGTCCGGATTTGCCGCGGATTCCCTGGCAGCACTTCTTTTCCCCGGGCAGGCCTTACTTGCCGAGGATCTCGCCCAGCTTATCGGCGCCCTTGATTTCCAAGCCGGTCCAAGGCTCGTCGCGGGGGAGGATGGCGGTGGCCAAGGGCGACGGGGAGAGGTCCTCAGGCGCGGCACCGGCCAACTCGGCGAGGGTCTGGGCGGGATCCAGCCGATTCAGCGGCAGCATGCCGTAGCCGCCGCCGATATCGACGCCGTCGCCGTGGCGCATTTCGAAATGGAGGTGCGCGGGGTAGTAGCCGTTGGCCGTCCCCACGGTGCCCAGCCGACGACCGCGGGAAACGAGCGTGCCAACCGCGACGTCGATGCGGTCGAGGTGGGCATACATCGACTCCAACAGGCGGCCGGTGGAATCGCGGTGGGCGACGATGACCACTTTGCCCCAGCCCGGTGACGGCTCACCGGCAAAGGCCACCAAGCCATCGGCCGTGGCATAGACAGGATCGCCGAGGTCGGTATTCATGCCGCCGATGCCGTTGAGATCGTCGCCCGTGTGGTGACCACCGCGCTGGTCGTTCATCTCCCAGAATTTCTGAGCATTGTAGGTCAACGCGCCGTGCTGCGAACCCATCGGCGCGTCGAAGCGGGTGGCGGCGGGGATTTCTCCGAGCTGCCAGCCGGAGAACAGATGAAGCCGATGGCGCGGCTCGCCATCGGCCGGTAGAAGCAGCGGCGCGTCGGCATCTTGGAAGCTGGTGAGCGCCTCGATCGGCTGGAGTTCCGACGGGCGATCGCGCCAGAGGGCGAAGCCGAGCATGCCACCGGCGGTGAGTAGGATCGCGAGGGTGGCGGGATTGAGCAGGCGCATGGGAAATGGCGGGAAGGAAGACCGCTCAATCGAAATCGAGGTAGATCTCGGCGCGGCGGTTGGCGCGCCGTCCGGCGGGATCGTCGGCACCGGACTCGGTAAAATTCGGGCGCCGCGGCTGGCTCTGGCCCTTGGCAAGGGTGATGATCTGGTTCTCCGCGACACCCGAACCGACGAGAAAGTCCTTCACCGCGGCAGCACGGCGGCCGGACAGTTTTTCATTATAAGGAACCGTGCCGAGGGCGTCGGTATGGCCGGAAAGAGTTAGCTGTTTGTCGGGGTCGGTCTTGAGAATCTGCGAAACGATCGATAGCTGCCGCTGCGTGCGCGGAGCCAGGCTGTCCTCATCGAAATCGAAATAAAGGACCAGCGTGTCGCCACCTTTCGGGTTCTTCAGCAGCGGCGTGTAATAGACATCGCCCCCGGCGACCCGGCGGGCGTAGTCGGCCAGCAGCTCGTCGAGATTGATGTCGGAGACCCGCCAGTGACCGGCATTGGCGGGCTGGCGGAGCACCATCGAAAACTCCGCCGCTTCGGCACCCTCGGAAGTCACCACCCGGGCGAGGTAGCCGGCACTGTCCGGCTGCTGGAACATCGCACGTAGGGGTTTCTCCGGCCGGAGCTGGTAGTTGCCGTCTTCGAACAGGATGCACAAGCCCGCGATTTTCGCGTCGGAAACGGTGGTGGAATCGACGAACTCTTTCGCGAGTTCGAACTGCTGGTGAAGGGTTGCTTGGAGGAAGGCATCGGCGATGCCGAGAGCATCGACCAGCACCGCCTTCGGGACCGGTTCGCCGGGGCCGGGCGGCAGCGTCAGCGATTGGACCGACCACTTGCCGGCGTCCAGCTTGAGGTCGAAGAAAATCCGGTTGCGCCCGGCCTCGGCACCCTCAAGCCACAAGGCCCAGCGGGCGCGGCTGTTCAGTTCGAGTTCGCCGACCTCCTGCACGGCGTTCGGACGGCGGAGTCTCGGGGGTTGAGCGGCAAGCTGGGCGAGCCGCTTGCGGGTGGTCTCGTCGAGCGCCTCGCGACCGATGAGTTGACCGAGCTTCTCGAAGTCCCCGGCTTCCAGCGCGGCACCAATTCTTGCGAGTAGTTCGGCCGGGTCCACCGCCGCAAGGCCCACCCCTGCATTGGCCAAAGCCGTCTCAGGATCCTGGGATTCATCAACCAGCGACTCCTGCTGAGTGGCGGGGATGGGCGTCAGCGGCGGCTCGGTGGCGGGCTTCCCCTTCGCCGTTTCAGCTGGCGGCAGGACCGGCGGAGTCTCCTTGCCGCTGCGGTTGACATACAGCAAGCCCACGACACCGGCGAGAGCGATGGCACCGGCGATGAAAATGACGGGAAAGCGGTTGTCTTGCATGGTGTCGGTGACGAAGCCCGGTAAGGCAGGGATGTTTTCCAAGTCGCGGTATCAGCAATGCCCTTGGAACGCGGGCGAGGCAACCGGTTTATCCAAGGAGCATGATCGAGACCGCACTTCGGGAGCGGCGGATTCTCTTTATTTTTTGGGAGCTTCTTCGGCGGTCTCCTCCTCCTTCCGCGGAAGAACCGGCAGATCCACCTTCAACTCGGTTCCCTGCCGCAGCAGATAGAGGCTGGTCGCCTGCACCGCGGCCGAGGCCGAAAGATACTGATAGAATTCCGTCGCATCGGAAACGCGGCTCTCATTGACCCCGAGGATCAGATCTCCGGGGAAGATCCGCTTCGCCGCGAGGCCGTCCGGACTCACCGCCACCGCAAGCACGCCGCTGTATCCGGGGATCCTTTGCTGATGTGGAAGCTCGGACACCTGCAGGCCGATCGCCTGCAAGGTCTCTTGCATGTCGCGGGTCCTTCCTTGCAACATCATCGGCACCTCGGCGGCTTCTGCCCGGCTCTCCGTAATGGTTGCTTCCATCTTCAGTTCGATGCCATTCCGCCAGACCCGCAGCGGAACCTTGCGGCCGACCTTGGTTCGCTGCACCAGATTGATCAGTTGCGTGGTATCGCGAATCTCCTGATCATCGTAGGCAATGACCACGTCATTCACTTTCAACCCGGCCAACTCCGCGGGAGAACCGGCGCCGACACCGACCACCACGCCGCCCTCGAACATCCGCACGCCGAGGTAGCCGCGGATCGGCCGACCGCGCTCGAGGATTGAAAACAGCGTGTCCTTTACATCATTCGACGGGATCGAGAACCCGACCCCTTGGAAACCCGGATTGGCACGATCGGGCGTGTAGATCGCGGAATTGATGCCGATGATCTCACCCTGAAGGTTGACGAGGGGACCGCCGGAGTTCCCGGGATTGATCGCGGCGTCCGTTTGGAAAAGATCCCGCTGGGTATCGGAGAGCGACCGCTCGACCGCGGAGATGATCCCTTGGGTGATGGTCTCCCCAAGGCCGAAGGGGTTGCCGATGGCGAAGACAAGTTGGCCGCGGCGCACTTGGCTCGAGTCACCAAATTTCAGGGGCTGGAATTTCGTGCCGTCGCTCTCGATTTTCAACACCGCGATGTCCAGCAGCCGGTCTTCTCCCACCAGCACGGCGGGAAGGGTCTTGCCGGATTTCCCGTCTTCGGACGGCAGGGTCACTTCAATCTGCTGCTGGCCCGCGACCACGTGGTAGTTGGTGACCACATGCCCTTCGTGACTGACAATCACGCCGGAGCCTTGGCCCTGGGTCGGCACCGAGCGCGAGCGCGGGCGGCCCAGGCCGTCGATCAGCCGCTCGTTGCGAACTCCGGCCGTATCGATGCTGACGACCGAGGGAACCACCGCCGCGGTGAGCTTCGCATACTCGCCATCGAGCCGAGCCAGCAATTGCACGTCGCCGAGTTCCAGCGGTGGCTGGTCGGGCAGGGTGAAACGTTCCGGCCGAAAATCCGGACCGGTGGAGGAAGCGCCGTCGGCAAACAGGCGGGTGAAGCCGGTGAGCCCGTTGCGAATCAAATAAACGGCGGCAAAGGCGACCGCGAAAACGGCTACCAGAGACACCAGGCGTCGGATGCCTTGCTGCATGGGATGTAAGGGGAAAGGGTGCTCCTCATACAGGACGCCGATCCGGCACGATGGCAAGGAAATCCTCCGCCCCAGTGGAAGATCAGTCTTCCTCCATGATCTCGGGATTCTCCCGCAGCTTGCTGTAAGTGGACTGCATCGCCTCCAAGGCTTCGCGGATCTTCTTGGAATAATCCTCCGCGTCTTCGTCCTCATCCGGACCATCGGCCATCAGATCGCAAATCTTGATCATGGACTTGTGGTAGTCCTCAAGGCGCGGGTCGATCTGCTTGCTGAGTTCTTTTAGCGAGGCCACCGCGTCCTCTGCTTCTTTCTGATCATCCTTGTCGATCTTGACCTCCTCGTCTCCCTCATCCTCATCGACATACATGAATCGACCGAGCTTACGCAACACGCCCGAGGAGACAATCTCGATCTGGCTGAGGGTTCCGCTGACGCTGAGAGTCTTGGGTGATTCGCCCTTGCCGTGTTCCAGCAGAAGCTTGGCGGAAAGGTGGTTCGGCATCTGGTCGAGCACGCCCTGAAGGCGCTTCTGGACCTCGGCGTTCTTCAGCAGTTCGACTCCGCCCTCCTTCTTTTCTTTGATCACTTTGACCACCTCGTCGAAGGTCGCCAGGGTGCCCTTCACCACCGAGGACTTCTCCGCCCGGGATATCGCGTAAGCCTGGTCGAAATCCTTCATCGTGAAAACCTGGATATCGAGGAACTGCTGGATGCCATCGAGCAGCAGCACGTCAGTGACCTCCTTCGCATTGTCGACCGGGATACCCACGATCTTGCAGCCGCGCTTGGTGGCACCGCGAATCTTGGCCGCCGCACCGCCGATCTTCTGGACCTGGCCATCGGCAGTGATGTCGCCGGTGCAGGCGAAGCCTTCATCGAGCTCTTCGCCGGTGAAAAGCGAATCGAGCACCAGGGTGAACAGGGTCGCCGCAGACGGGCCGTCTTTCGGCACGTACTTGTCTTGGAAGCCGAGCTCGATTTTGAAGCCGGTCGGGATCTTGTCCTCCTTGTCGGCGTAGCGGACACGGAGGAACTTGATGACCTCTTCCAAGCAACCGCCCATCATCGGTCCCACATCCTGGTTGAAGGTGAACAGGAGATCTTTCTGGCCGGCTTCCTTCAAGGCCGTGGCATTCACGGTCGATGCGGATCCGGCGAGGTTGCCGCCCGGCAACTGGCGGACGACCAGCCCGTTGATCCGGCCTTGGGCCCGCGCGAACTTCGTGGCGGTGCCGCCGGGCATGGTGACTTCCTTCTTCTCGAAGACCTCTTCTTCTTCTTCCCAAGGATTGCGGGAATGCCTGATGGACTTGCCCAGCATGTCCTTCCAGTCGGCCTTGAAGCCGGCTTCGGTGAGGGTTTTTTGCTGATCCTCGAGCTTCTCCACCGAATCACCGTCAGGATCGAGCCGCAGCGCGATGTCGACAATGTAAGCGGCGCACTTGTTGTTGTCCTCATTGTCCTTGGCCTTGCCCAGACCCTTGAGACCACGGATCAGGCGGCTGACGATCCGCGCCTTGGTGGCGGGCTCGTCGATGGTCTTTCCCTTGTCCTTGAGTTGATCGAGGACTGTCTTGATGCGATCGTTGTCCTTGTCGAGGCGGTGGGCGATGGCCAGCGCATGGGCGCGGAGTTCGTAGTCGACCTTGTCCTCGTCGTCGAAATCGCGGGCGACTGCCACCAAGCCGCCCACGGCGTCCGTGCGGTCGAACTTCTCCAGTTTGATCTTCTTGGTGTCGAAGATCTCCTTCTCGAGGTCCGGCGGCCGGTAGGAGGTTGCAGCCCGCGCCGGAACTCCAGAGAGAAAGAAGAACAGCGACAGGAAAAGGGGTAAAAACCGCGTGGACATGGTCGCCAAATAGCGTGCCACCTTGGATTTGGAAAGGGGAAAGCCGGATCGGCACCTCAATCCTTCTTCCGGACTTCCGGAAATGGGAACTCATGGGCGTCACCGACCACCTGATCAAGTTCCTGCATCACCCGGAGATACTCACGGCGGACAGACCTGTAACTCTCCTCCTGCTTTCGCTCCAGCTCGTTTGAATTCGCATCACCATCCTTCTTCAAGAGCAGCCGCGCCAGTGGGCGCAGGCTATCGGCGAAGTCGGTGGCCGCCTTGTGAAGATCGCGGTCGCGGATGTCGATGAAACCGGCGAGCCCGTCCAACTTGGCCCGACTGACTTCGTGAACCTTCTCCAAGTTCTCCGCATCGACATCATCGGGATCCTCCGTCATCTGAAACCCAATGGGTTCCAAAGCGGACCGGATTTCCAGTGCAACAACGGACTGCTGGAGAAAGCGTGGGCGGCTGCCGGACCCTTGCAGCGCCAGCATTCGGGCCGATGCATGGTCTGGCATCGCCTCAGCCACCTCTCGCAAACGCTGCTGAGTCGCTGGATGGGCGGCAAAGGTACCCAATGCCTTGCCTTGACCGACTTTCCGGACTTCCTCGAAGCGCTTCAGCCCTTCCGCAATCCCCTCCCCCGGCGTCGGACTCGCGAAGTCGCAAAGATCATCGACCGAGTCGGCCAGCAGCACCTCGTTCTTCATGAAGAACGCCGCCTCATCCATCACCACCAGCGCGGTGAGGAATTCCGACGCCTCTTTCGGAAGGATCAAGCGGGTGCCGGTCGACTGGGAGGCGGACAAGGCCCGCAGGGTCTCCCAAAAGCGTGGCGGAAGCACCAGCTTACCGTCCTCACCCACCACCGCCAGGGTGATTGCCGTGGGGAGCTTGCCGCTCAGCGCGCTGTCGATCAGCAACGCGGTCGTTCCGGTCAGAGCCTCCCCGTTCCGGGGCATGGAGTAGTCGACCTTCCCAAGGTTCAGCCGGACTTGCAGCCCATGCGGCAACGAACCGTGGCGCGCCTTCATGGCGGATTCCACCTTGTGCATCGCCTTGGTAAAGCGATCCGTCATCCCCTCGCCCGGCACCTGCACTTCGAAGGCCTTCGGCTTGTCATCGTCGCCGTCGTTGTCGCCATCCTTGTCCACGTCAGGTTCAAGGATCGAGGCCTTGAGCTGGACCGGCACCACCGCCAGTTTCATCTGCTTGAGGTCTTTGTCGAAATACCAGAGCGGCATCGCGCCCGACAATTCCCTGAGCACCAGAGCGGCTTTCTTCCCCTCATTCTCCTCCGGATCATCGGCCTCTTCTTCCTCGTCCATTTCAGGCTTCGTTTCCGTCTCCTTCGAACGGAATGCCGCTTCATCCGCCACCCAGCCCTTCCAAGCCCCCTGTTCGCCCGCCGAGCGCCGCTCGCGCGCCTTCGGGTGATGCGGATCCGCCATCGCCATCACGTCGCCGAGGCAGGCCGCCAGAGCTTGCCCGTCGGCTCCGGCCTCCGGCATCTCCAGCCAGCCAAGCACCTGCCAGGCACGGTTCCGGGCACGCTCCAGTTCTTCAGCCGCCGCCGCTGCCGGCGCGCCACCCGCTTTCAGGCTGTCAATCAAGGCCCGGGTGTCCCGATTCACCGGGTCCAGTGCCAGTGCCAAAGCCGCCATTTGGGCCACCGCCCGCAGCTCATCCGCGTCATCCGCCACCCGCGCCCCGGTAAAAAGTGTCAATTGCCGCGACAGATCCTCCATGGTCTCCACATCCACCGGCAGCTTGTCACGGCGGAACGGCACCGGCCCTTCCGCGGGGGCCACGAACTCAGCGGCCAGCGGCAAGCTTCCAGCACACAGCATCAACAAGGCTCGGGAAAGGAACGGCATCGAGTTCATGCTAACTGCTGATACTGGGTGCCGCGAGACGGAATTGCGGGACCCGGAGTGGAATCACCACTCAGCAATCCTTCAATCATCAATCTGCCAGTAGACGGCCTCGCGTTGCAAGCAGTGCCACCCAGCCCCTGGCAAGCGCCCCCTCTCTTCAAAGCCCTCCGATTGATGATTGGAAGATTGACGATTGGTGATTCCCTTCCTCCCCATGCCCCTGCCCGCCGAACTCCGCCACAGCACCCGGGAAGAAGTCATGTTCTTCGACACCGACATTGGCGGCGTGGTCCACAACCTCGCCTACCTCCGGATGATCGAGACCTGCCGCACCAAGCTCGCCGGGCTGATGGGCATGGACCTTCGCAGCATGGCGGAAACCAAGCTCTACCCGGTCGTCGTCCGCACCGAGATCGACTACAAGCGCCCCGCCACCCTCGGCGATGCCCTGCTCCTCCACGGCCGCCTCGATGAAGTCCAGCGTGCGAGGTTCTGGTGCGCCTTCGAGATCCGCCGCGAAAGCGACGACGCCCTGCTGGTCACCGCCCGCCAGTGTCTCGCCTTGGTGCAAATGCCTGAGGGTAAGCCAGTTCGGTTGCCGTGGTGAAGACGAACGCCGAACATCCAATATCGAACGCTGAATTCCGAATGGGGGAAGGTAGGATCAAGCGCTTCCTCGCCCAGCGACGCGGAAGCGTCATCCGGTCCCTTCAGGCAACCCACCGGCTTTCTCACGACCGCGACGTTCAAGCCAACGGAAGCCAGCCCACAATCCGATCAGGATCATCACGAGCAGCCAATGGGGCATCGTTACAATCCGGCCTTCGAAAGGCTCGTAGGGGCGAATGCTTCCCGGTGCGAACCAGCCGGGCCCCTCATCTTCGGAATACAAATACTGACCCTTCGGTATCGACCATTGATCGAATCCGGACTCCCTGACCGACTTCCCTTCATACCCCAGCCGCACCGATCCGTCCGACACCGCCAGAAACACCGCCTGATCCCGCCACCGCCAACTCACCCCGCGCGTTCCCCACATCGATCCCACCCACGATGCTCCCAGAAAAGCCAGCCCCAGCAAGCCGAGCCACAGGGATCGGGAGCGGAGGAGTGTGGCGTATTTCACGGCAGCGGTGCGGCGCGGAGTTTCAGCAGGCGGGATTTGCGGCCTTGCCAAATGGCAAGCACTGGAAGCCAGACTGCAAGGTAGCCAAGAAGCAGCAACCAGTAACCGAACGACACCGTCCTCAATAGCATGGGAGCGAACCAAAGCTTCTCGCGGCGGAAGGCCCGTGGGAAATACCTCACCTCACTGGGAGGTCGGTGGGACCGTCCATCCGCCAGAAATCCGATCGACAACCCGGAGCTTGGATCTTGGACCGAGGCGATGACAAGTTCTCCTGATCGGTCGCCGACCCAGATCTGTTGATCCGGCCACCCCCAACCGATTTCAGTGGAGGTTCGTGGGAAGAGGAACCACCCACTCAACAGAAAAAACAGCCCCGGCAGGCCGAGCCAGAACAGGCGGGAGCGATAGAAGGGGCGGGGCACGGGCGGGGGGTTGAAGGAGCGCTGGCTTCAGCCGGCTTCTTCGAGGGCACCGGGTGAGGCGGTGTCGGCTGAAGCCGACGTCCCCTTGGAGGAGGAAGAGCCCTTCTCCATCCACACCGCCAGAATCGCCACATCCGCCGGGGTGATCCCGGAGATCCTTCCGGCCTGTCCGAGGGTGGTTGGGCGAATGCGGGTGAAGTTCACCTGCGCCTCCTTTTTCAGGCCTCGGATCTGCGTATAATCGAGGGCTGCCGGAATGCGCTTGTTCTCGTGGCGGGCCATCCGCTCCACCTGCACCTGCTGACGCTGGAGATGGCCTTCGTATTTCAGTTCGGTCTCGATCAGCGGCCAAAGTTCCACGTGGAACTCCTGCTTGAGGTCTTCCGGAAGCATCTCCCAGGTGTTCTCGACCCGGCGGAACCAGTGGTCGATCTTGACGCCCTGATGGACCGCTCCCCTGCCCCAATGCAGGGCGCGGGCGAGTTCGGAGCCCTTCTCCCGTACCCGACGGACCCGTTCGCCGCTGGCCAGCCCGAGTTCGGCGGCCCGCGGGGTCAGCCGCAGGTCGCAGTTATCCTGGCGCAGCAGCAGGCGGAACTCGGCGCGGGAGGTGAACATCCGGTAGGGCTCGGTGCAGCCTTTGGTCACCAGATCATCGATCATCACCCCGAGGTAGGCCTGATCGCGGCGGAGGATCAGGTCGGGCTTGCCGGCCACCTTGAGCGCGGCGTTTGCCCCGGCGAGCAGGCCTTGCCCGGCGGCCTCCTCGTAACCGGAGGTGCCGTTGATCTGGCCGGCGAAATAGAGGCCGGCGACCAGCTTGGTCTCGAGCGTCGGATGGAGCTGGGTGGGCGGGCAGTAGTCGTATTCCACCGCGTAGCCCGGGCGGAGGATCTCGCAGTTCTCCAGCCCGGGGATGGTGCGGAGGAAGGCGAGTTGGACCTCGTAAGGCAGCGAAGTAGAGACGCCGTTGACGTAGAATTCCCGGGTGTGGCGCCCCTCCGGCTCCAGGAAAATCTGGTGCCGCTCCTTCTCGGCGAAGCGCACCACCTTGTCCTCGATCGACGGACAGTAGCGCGGGCCGACCCCCTCGATCACCCCGCAATACATCGGGGATTGGTCGAGGTTGCCGCGGATGATGTCGTGAGTCGCCGGGTTGGTGTAGGTCACCCAGCAGGGCATCTGTTCCACGTGGAACGTCGGATCGCCCCATGGATTCAGCGTGAAAAGGTCATCCGCGGCTTTCTCCAACGTATCCGCGAGATAGGAGAACAAGGGTGCCGGGGAGTCGCCGTCCTGCCGCTCGCAGCGCGAAAGATCCAATGAGCGCCCGTTAAGCCGACAGGGCGTGCCGGTCTTAAAACGTTCCACGTGGAACCCGAGTTGCTTCAGGGAGTCGGAAACGGTTGAGGTGGCATCGCCCATCCTCCCCCCTTTCTCGTTCTTCAAGCCCACATGCATCAACCCCCGCATGAAAGTCCCGGCAGACAGCACCACCGACGCAGCCTGGATCTCCATGCCGAGCGAGGTCGCAATCCCGGTGACTTGGTCATCCACAACGAGGATCTCCGCGACGTTCCCCTGATGCAGCTCAATCCCCGGCGTGGACTCAAGCAGCCACTTGATCCGGAATTGGTAAGCTTTTTTGTCGCACTGAGCCCGCGGCGCACGCACCGAGGGGCCCTTGGAGGCATTGAGCATCCGGAACTGGATTCCGGTGGCATCGGTATTCAGACCCATCGCGCCGCCGAGGGCATCGATCTCCCGGACCATATGCCCCTTCGCCAGCCCCCCAATCGCAGGGTTGCAGGACATCTGCCCAATCGTGTCGAGATTCTGGGTCAGCACAGCGACCTGCGCGCCCAACCGGGCGGCAGCGAGGGCAGCTTCCACACCGGCATGGCCGGCTCCGATGACGAGGACGTCGTAGCGCTTGGGATAGCGAAACATGAGTGGGGAAAGGCTACCCGGGGTGAGGCAGCCCGGCAAGGCCAGGGCGAATGTTCCACGTGGAACGACGGAACAGGTCCTCTGAGTCCCATAAGACCTATCGATCCAAAATCCCGGCAGACGCCCGCGGCAGGAGCTCGGACAGCCGGAACACCAGCCGCTCCGTCCGGTTTGCCAGACAAATTAGCGGATCCCCGAACTCTGCCAGCACCTGCCGGCACGCCCCGCAGGGAGAGATCGGCACCGCGGTATCCGCCACCACCGCCACCGCCTCGATCGTCCGACAGCCAGCCGCGATGGCCGTCCCGACCGCCACCCGCTCCGCGCAATTGGTCAGCCCGTAGGACAAGTTCTCGACATTGCAGCCGGTGAAAACTTTCCCGTCCACCCGCAGCGCCGCTCCCACGTGGAACTTCGAGTAGGGGGCATATGCCCGTTCGCGGACTTCCCACGCGGCAGCGATCAGCGGTTCCCAGTCCATGCGCCAAGAAGACAACAGCCTTGGATCTCATGGCAAGCTTGCGCATTTTCGGCTCGCCCGAGCGGTCGGGATCAGGCAGGGAAAAGGCATGCAACGCCCTTGGATGCCCGCCCTCTTGCTGCTCGCCCTGTTGGTCGGGTTTCGTGCCCTCGGGGCGGCCTTTTCCCAGCAGTTGCCGAACTTCCAGCCGCTGCCCGCCCTCTTCCTTTGTAGCATCATTTTCCTCCGCGGCAGCAAGGCCTGGGCGCTTCCAGTCGTCGCCTGGCTGCTCAGCAATCCCCTCGCAAGCTTTCTGCAAGGCTACAACCCGTTCGAGGCTGGCGGTGGTGTCATCGTGGCCTTCCTCACCCTGCTATTGACCGGGGCAATGGCCCTGCCCTTCCGCAAATCCACCTCACCCGCCCTGCTCCTCGGCGGTGGCCTGATCGCCGCGCTGGTCTTCCACCTCGCCACCAACGCTGCCGTCTGGCTGGCAGACCCGCTCTACGCAAAGTCCGCCGGTGGCCTCTGGCAAGCCCTGTGGAGCGGCCGGCCCACCGACCTGATGCCGAGTTGGGTCTTCCTGCGGAATCTCGCCGGCGCCAATCTCCTCTTCACGGCCCTCTTCCTGCTCGCCCGCCCCTCATGGAGCCCTGCCTCCCAAGCTGCTCCGGCTCTCGCACAGACCCGATAAGTTCTTGCCCTCCACCGCCCCGGAACCCTATTTCCGCTCCGCCATTATGTCGTCCGCCACTGCCGATACCCCGCGCCTCGATTTCGCCGGATCTCCAATCAACAAGGCCCTGACCGCCGAGCAGAAAATCGATCTGTTCCGCAACATGGTCCGCATCCGCCGCTTCGAGCAAACCGCGCTGAAATATTACAACGGCGGCAAGATCGGCGGCTTCCTTCACCTCTACATCGGTCAGGAATCCGTCGCCGTCGGCACCCTCTCGCTCTGCGGTGAAAACGACCACAACATCACCGCCTACCGCTGCCACGGCCACGCGCTGATGTCGGGCATGGAGATGAACCCGCTGATGGCGGAGCTTTTCGGCAAGGCCACCGGCTGCTCCAAGGGCAAGGGCGGCTCGATGCACTTCTTCGCCCCGGACAAGAACTATTGGGGCGGCCACGGCATCGTCGCCGGCCAGACCCCGCTCGGACTCGGACTCGGCTACGGCCTGAAATACCTCGGCAAGGAAGGCTGCGCCCTCTGCTACCTCGGCGACGGCGCCGTGAATCAGGGCGCTTTCCACGAGTCCCTCAACATCGCCGCCCTCTTCGAGATTCCGGTCGTCTACATCATCGAAAACAACGGTTACTCGATGGGCACCTCCCAGAAGCGCTCCTCCGCCTACCGCGGTTGCCTCGCCCAGCGCGCCGAAGCCTATGACATGGACTGGGACGTGATCGACGGCTCCGATCTCTACGAAGTCCGCGCCAAAGCCCACATCGCGATGGAACGGGCCCGCAAGGAGTTCAAACCTTCGATCCTCGAAATCACCACCTACCGCTACTACGGCCACAGCGTCGCCGACGCCAACGCGAAGAAATACCGCTCGCCGGAGGAGATCGAGAACTACAAGACCCACTTCGACCCCATCCGACTCTGGCGGAAACGCCTCGTGGAAGAAGGAGTCGCCACCGACGAACAGCTCGACGCGATCGACAAGGAAGCGCTGAACGACGCCGTCGCCTCGGTGAAGTTCGCCGAAGAATCGCCCGTTCCGACGATCGAATCCATCATGGACGATGTCTATTGGGAGACCGACAACGGCACTCCCGCCTCCAAGCTCGGCCAGCACTTCTTCACCGACTGAGCCGAACTACGGCAAATCTAGTACTTTCCCCGGATCCCCGACCCGCATCATCTCCATGTCCCGCACGCTCACCTACCGCGAAGCACTCCGTGAAGGCCTCGACGAGGAACTCGCCCGCGACCCCAACGTCGTCATCATGGGCGAGGAAGTCGCCCAGTACAACGGTGCCTACAAGGTCACCGAAGGCCTTTGGAAGAAGTGGGGCGACAAGCGCATCGTCGACACCCCGATCTCCGAAGCCGGCTTCATCGGCATGGGCATCGGCGCCTCCATGCTCGGCGTCCGGCCGGTGATGGAGCTGATGTTCTGGTCCTTCCACTCCGTCGCCTTCGACCAGCTCGTCAACAATGCCGCCTGCGTCCGCTACATGTCCGGTGGCCTGATCAACTGCCCGATCGTGATGCGCGGCCCGGCCAACGGCGGCACCAACGTCGGCGCCACCCACTCCCACATCCCGGAAGGCCTGTTCGCCGCCTTCCCCGGCCTCAAGGTCTGCGCTCCCGCGACTCCCGCCGATGCCAAGGGCCTGATCAAGGCCGCCATCCGCGACAACGACCCGGTCTACTTCATGGAAAATACCCGCCTCTACGGGATGACCGGCGAAGTGCCGGACCCGGCGGACGGCGACTTCGTGATCCCGCTCGGCGTGGCCGACCTGAAGCGCGAGGGCAAGGACGTCTCGATCATCGGCCACGGCCGCTCGATCATCCACGCGCTCGAAGCAGCAGAGACCTTGAAGGAAAAGCACGGCATCGATGCCGACGTGCTCGACCTCCGCTCGATCCGCCCGCTCGACGTGGAAGCGATCCTCAAATCGGTGATGAAGACCAACCGCGTCGTGCTCGTCGACGAGTCGAAAGGCTTCGGCGGGGTGTCGGCGATGGTCTCCCACCTGATCCAGGACAAGGCCTTCGATTACCTCGATGCACCGATCAAGCGTGTCACCACCATGGACGCTCCCGCGATCTATTCGCAGCACATCGAGGACGAACAACTTCCCAATCCGCGGCGGATCGTGGAAAAAGTCCTGACTTTAGGCTGATCCATCCGGTCTTTTTCATTGCCACGGCATCCCGGCTTCCTAGCATCCCTTCACCATGATCAAGCTTATTGCCGCCGCCGGTCTGGTGGCCCTTTGCCTCGCGTCCACCTCTTGCTGCTGCCTCTTCTAACTCTCCAATCCCATGAAAAACCTGCTCCTGATCCTGCCACTCGTCGCCCTCTCGATGGGCCTTTCTTCCTGCTGCTCCATGTTCGGCTGGAAGAGCATGAGCGCCGGCTACACCGAAGAAACCCATAAGCGCCGGGTCTGCGGCTATGACGTCGTCCGCGAGGAGATCGTCGTGGACGCCAAGAGTGGTCTCACCGAGGTCAAGGAAACCAAGGTTCCACGCTACAAGACAGTCACCAAAAAGGTCCGCATTCCTTGCCCGGATTGCACCCGCTACTATTGCCTCGAAGAAGGCTGCTGCGGCTCCAAGAGCGAGGCCGCCAGCAAGATGTCTTCCGTCCAAGGCGGCAGCGGTAGCCCTCATGTGGGTCTCGTGCCGACCATGAGAAAAATCACCGACGAGTGATCGGGCTCGTGTCTACCTGATTTTATAAGAAGCGGAGACCTTCACCGGGTCTCCGCTTTTTGTTTTCCCTTGCCCGGAAGCCTTTGCCATCGGATGAGCAGCCAACCACCAAAGACTACCGCCCGGACCGATTGAACTTCGCCTTGGAAAAGGGAAAAGTCATCCGTGTCACCCGCGGTTCACAACGGGAAAAGACTGGAAAAGACTTTCCGATTCCTCACTCTCCCCGCGCCTCCTTCCCTACTTACACGCTCCATGGCCATCCAAATCGAAATGCCAAAGCTCTCGGACACCATGACCGAGGGCACGCTCATCAAGTGGCACAAAAAAGTCGGCGACCCCGTCGAGATCGGCGACATCCTCGCGGAAGTCGAAACCGACAAAGCCACCATGGAAATGGAAGCCTTCGACGAAGGAACCATCAGCCAGATTCTCGTCCAGGAAGGAGACAAGGCTGCCATCGGTGCCGTCCTAGCGCTGCTTGATGGCGACGAAGCCTCACCCGCACCGGAGGCAAGCGCTCCCGCAGCCGCGACCGGCCAAGCCACTCCGGCACCAGCCGCCGTGGCCGCAGCTCCCGCCCGCAGCGACGATGGCACCCGCATCAAGGCCTCACCGCTCGCTCGCAAGGTGGCCACGGACTTGGGTGTCGATCTTTCCACCCTGACCGGCAGCGGACCCGCCGGACGCATCGTCCGTGCCGACGTGGTTGCCACCGGCTCCGCCACCCCTGCCAAATCCACCGAAGCCAGCGCCGCGGCCGGACTGGTCGCCGCCCTGAAAGCACGCAACACCGGCACCGCTCCCGCAGCAGCAGCCCCGGCCGCCACAGCCTCGGCACCCCAGGCGCTAATGCCCACCGCCAAAGAAGGCGACAGCCGCATCGAGCTGTCCTCCATGCGCAAGGTGATCGCCTCGCGCCTGCTCACCTCCAAGCAGACGATCCCGCACTTCTACTTGCACGTCGAAGCCGATGCCGCGCCGCTGATGGCCCTGCGCAAGCAGATCAACGCCCAGGCCGAACTCACCCACGGCAACAAGTATTCGGTCAACGACTTCGTCCTCAAGGCCGTGATCAACGCCACCGTCGCGGTGCCGGCCGTCAACGCCTCCTTCGCCGGCGACCATATCGTCAGCTTCAAGCACGTCGGCCTCGCCGTCGCCATCGCGGTCGAAGATGGCCTGGTCACTCCGGTAATCCAGCAGGCGGAAACCAAGTCGGTCCTCCAGATCTCGAAAGAGGTCAAGGACATGGCCGCCCGCGCCAAGGAGAAGAAGCTCAAGCCGAGCGAATTCGACGGCGGCACGGTCACTGTTTCGAACCTCGGGGCCTGGGGCATCGAAAGCTTCGACGCCATCGTCAACCCGCCGCAGGCCCTGATCCTCTCGGTCGGTGCCGCGATCGAAAAGCCGGTCGTCAAGAACGGCCAGATCGTCCCCGGCCTACGCATCAACCTCGGCGTCAGTTGCGACCACCGCGTGGTCGACGGCGCGGTCGCCGCCAGCTTCCTCGCCGAGGTGAAGAAGCTGATCGAGCAGCCCGCCCTGATGCTCGTCTGAGGCCACCTTGTTTCCTCTCGCGGCGCACCTGGCTTCCTCCCGGGTGCGCCGCTTTGTTTTTCGGCTCAAGCGATCCTAGATCGCAAGCTGAGGGTCGAGAGTGGATCCAGAAGCGGTCGCGTTGGAATGGAAACTCATTCGCAGGGCGAGCCGGGAATTCAACGCAGGACTCTTGTCCTGAACGATCAACCATCAACCCTAGACTCTCAACCCGGTCATTAGGGTGACGTCCTCTCCCCACCCGACCGCTCACTTGCTCACAGGCTCTAAGAAGAGATCTTTTTAAATCTAAAGAATCTCTTCATCGTAAGGATGTGAACAAGCCCGGGAAATCGTAGTTCCACCGCTTCACCAAAGGCATTCCACGGCCATCGATTCCTGCGAAGAACCGACCCGGAACTGCCGGTAACGCAGTCGCGTTTGTTAGGCCCGGTCACTTGCACCCGGCGAGTTCGCGAACTGTTCACAAGGCATCGACATCATTCCTTCGCCCCGATCTTCTCCCGGCACCAAGCCATCGCCATCAGCGCGTAGCCGGTACCGTAGGGTTGGTGGTAGTCGTAGAGTGGATAGTCCCACCACGAGCCGTCCTTCTCCTGGCGGTGCAGGATCACCTTCGCGAGCTTCGCGGCGTGGGCCGGTTGCTCGGCGGCGGGAAGGAACCCGACCGACTCGGTGAAGTAGTAGATTCCATAGTAATAGAAGTAGCCGGAGATCTGGAAGTGCGTCTCGTGCGGCACCGGGCGCTTGCGGCCGATGCTGAGGAAACCTTCGCGCTCGATGAAGCGGTCGGCCCACTCGGTGATGACCTTGTCGGTGACCTTCTCCTCGCCGAAGGCGCGCAGTGTCGCGTTGCAGGCCTGGCTGCGGGCCAGCGAGCCGGCGGGGCGGTTGATCGGGACCCGCGGGCGCTGGATGTGGCCGTGGGAATAGACGTAGGAGAAGTCCGGCGTGCGCTGGCGCTCGATACTGGCGAGCGATGCCTTGACGATCCGCTCGTCGAGCGTGACGCCCATCAGCTCCTTCGCCTCGTGCATCGCGAGAAGTACGGTGGCCGTCGTAAATGCCGTGGTGATCCCGGTCGGCTTCTGCGTGGTCATGTCATCGAACAGGTCGAGGTAGCCCCAGCCGCCATTGATGTCCATGTAGCGGTTGACCAGATCGACCTGCTCCTGACCCAGCCGTTTCCATTTGGCCTTCTCCTCGTCGGTTTTCGCGATCTTGTGGAGACGGGTCATTGCCCGCAGTCCGTAGGCGTGCCCCCACGCGTTGTAGGTCGTCGTCTGGTCGGCGCGCCGCAGTTTCGGCATCTCCGTTTCCATCCACGCGGCACCCTTGGCGATGGAAGCAAGCGCCTCCGGCCGCGTGTCACCACTGTCGATCAAGCCCGCCAATGCGAGGCCGCTGGCTCCGGCGCGGAAGGCGTGGTGCGCGCCGGGCATCGGAGCGTAGATGTTGAGCCCCTTGGTCCGGGTCGCGCTGCCCCACGAGCCGTTCTCGTTCTGATCCTCGATCAGGAAATCCACGCCGCGCCGGATGGAGGCGGCGATGGTGGACGGGTTGACCTCCGCCTCGGGCTTCTCCTGGGCGAAAGCGGGGACGAGGGAGAGAACGGCGGCGGCGATCAGGCTCTTCACGGGTTCAATCGGGAATGATGACCACTTGTCCGCCTTCAAGGCCGGCTGTGACTTCGACCTGGTCGCCATTCACGCGGCCGCGGGTCACCGGGCGGGTCTCGCTCTTGCCGTCCGCCATTTTGACTTGGACGGTCCAGGATCCGCCCTCTGCCGCGTTGAGTGCCTTGAGCGGCAGGGCGATCGCGGCGTCGTCACGATGGATGACAAAACGGCATTCAAACGACATGCCGGGTGCGACATCAAGATCGGCGGGCCATTCGAGCTTGTCCTTTTCCGGCCATTCCGGAAGCAGATCGACGCGGTATTTGCCGTCACCCCCCGGGACTGCCGCGATCTCCTGGATGGTTGCCGTAAGTGCGACATCCTCGCGGCCCGCGGCGGTCAGGCTGCCTTTGAGCTGGACCTTGAGCGCGCGCGCCAAGGAATCGTCAACATGGGCGGTCAGCCCGAGATCGGCATCGGCCGGCACGAGGCTGGCGAAGGGGCGGATGAACGGAACGCGGCCCCCTTTGACCAAGACCTTGGCAAGTTCGCCGAGCGACCACCGTCCTTCATCGAGCGAGCCATGATAGAAGACACCGTCCGCCGCTGACTTGATCTCGAACAAGGCCGCGTCCTTCTCAACCTTGGCGAGTTCGTCCTTTTCGCGGGCTGCGGCAGTGCGGGCGGATTCAAGATCGAGTCGGGCGCTTTCAAGGCCGCGCGGCAGGTTCTTCTCCGCCTTTTCCAGCTCGATCGCGCTGCCTTTCGCCTCGGTCTCGAGGGCGATGGCGCGGCGCGGCAGGGTGACTTCGAGGGCGCGTTTGGTCGCCAGTTCAGCGTGCTTCAGCGACAGCTCGGTCGACTGCACGGCGAACTCCTGACGCTTCAAGATGATCTCTTCGGTCTGCTCGGTGAGATCGTCCGCCTCATACATCATCTTGAGCTGCTTGAGCTCTTCGCGCGTCGCTTCCAGTCGGTGTTTCGCGCTTTCGAGGTTGTCGGCGATCTCTTCTTCGTCGGTCTTGCGGCCAACCTTGGTGAAGTAGGCGAGTTCTTCGGCAGCATGGCTCGCGGCGCGGCGTGCGGCTTCGAGTTTGAGCGCGGTTTCCTCCTCCAGTTTCGCGAAGGCGAGTTCCTGGCTGGCCAGTGAAAGCGCACGGGATTGCACCGCGCGACGCAGGTCCTCAAGCTTCCGGTCGTAGGCTTCGCGGTCGAACTTCACCACCACATCGCCTTTCTTCACGGTCCGGCCGTGCGGGACGATCTCGTCGATGGCGAAGTCGGCCCAGGCGTCCGGTTCGATCGCGATCAGCAGCGGTTTCGCCGGGAGCAGCGTAGCGGAAAAGCCGCGGTCGATCCGGAAGGGTTTCGCTTCGACCGTCAGTTCGGCGGCATGGGTGACGGCCATCGAAGCCGCGAGGAGGGAGAGAACTTTCATGGCGTAGGTGCGGGGGTAGCGGAGTCAGGCGTCGGATTTGCCTTTTCGGGCGAGCCAAAGGAAGTGCCGGCGCGGCCGGCGGGCGTTCGGGCTGGCATCGATCTCGTGGCGCACGACTTCGAAGCCGGCGCGCGAGAGATTGCGCTCGATCTGTGGCAGCGGGCGCGCGGACGCGATGCCCAGCAATCCGCCGGGCTGCAGGGCGCCGTGGACCGCGGCTAGCCACCGGCGGTCTTCGAACAGCGCGCGGCCTTTCTCGGCCTGCGGCGCGGTGTCGGTGTGAACCAGCACGGCATGGAGGTCCTGCTCGTGGCTGTGAAAAACCGCTGGGCCCGCATCGGGGAGGATTTCCACCCGCGGGTCGTTAACCGTCGGGCAGTCGGGCAGGAATTCACGATGCCACCCGACGAGTTCCGGCCAAGGTTCGGCGATCAAGAAAGTGGCGCGCTTTTGTGGCAGGGTCTCCATCACGCCGGTCAACACTTCACCGAGCGCCAGGCCGGCGATCCAGATCTTCGGTTCCTTCACCGAGCGGAACGGCGCGCAAGCAATGCGGCCGAGTTCCTGTTCGCTGGCCCGGGTCGCTGGCCCGGCGAGTTGGATCCCGCCGTGTTGCAGGTAGCGCCGGCCGTCATGTTCATGAAGGCCCAGCACGGTGCCGTCGGGCAAGGTGGTTTCGGCGAGTGTCTGTCGTGGTTTCATGGTCCGTGGATGAGCGGCAGGGTGCGACCGGCGCGGAACCCGATCTTCGTACAACAACGACCCCGGCGGTTGCCGGGGTCGTCACTTTTGGGCTTTTTAGATCCCTAGGTGCCGATTCCGTAAGGACCCGGCACCGTCGTAAATCAAAGACCTGCTTTCAGGGTGGAAGAAGCCTTGAAGCCCACGGACTTGGACGCCGCGATCTTCATCGCTTCGCCGGTCTTCGGGTTGCGACCCATGCGGGCGGCGCGCTTCTTCACGTCGAAGGTACCGAATCCGATGATCTGAACCTTCTTATCCTTGCCCTTGATTCCCTTTTCGATGGAACCGAGGACGGCGGCGAGTGCATCTTCGGCGGCACGCTTGGTGGCGTCTTTACCGAGGGCTTTCTGGATGGCTTCAACAAGTTCTGCTTTGTTCATGGCGAACCGGTTCTTGCGCACCGGCCCCTCCTTTGGCAAGCCAAAATACAAGGCCTTTATTCCTTGCCACGCCTAGAGCCACGGGCGCTGGCGCGCCAAGGTGTGGTGCGGGGCTGGAGCACTCTTTACGAGGGATGCCGTAGCAGGCATGTTGCACGTGATGAGACCAGTAGAGGGTCACGCCCCCGATTACAGGATCCGGCAAGGTGTCCGGACGGTCCTTGGCGCTGCCGATGTCGCCCGTGCCGGACTGGTCTTGCCGTTCCTCGCGGCTGCTTCGAAGCGCGGCTATTTCACGCCGGGTGAGGACGAACTCGTGCGACTACGATATTCGCAGTACTTGTCCGCCCGCGCCGCCCTGCTGTCGACCTTGTCCACCTTGGAAGCCGCATGTTCACCTGCTGCGGGCGGTTGGCATGCGCGGCTGCCCGCCTTCACCGTGGCCTTTGTGGCGGCTTGCTTGCTGCTGCGCCAGGCTCGCGGTCTGGCCGGACCCGCGGCACGGGAGCCCATGCTGGCCAGGAAGCTCGACGAGGCATCACGGGGCCACGGTCTCCCGCGAAAGACCTTCGAAAGGATGTTCAGCGCGACGACGGATCCGTTGAGGCTGCTCCAGTTCCGGCGTGCTGCCGATTTCTACGAGAAACATCGTAGCGAAATCACGCGGCTCGGCTCTGATCCCGAGCTGTTGCCGATTGTCCGGCTGCTAGCGGAGGAGGAAGAATGGATCGAGCGTCGCCGCCGGGACATCGTGCGCCGGCGTCTCGGATACGGCTGGTTCACGTTCTTGCGACGCCACCGCTCGGCTTGGAAGAAGTCGGTCTTCGGTTTCTTTGAAAGTTCGGGCCGTGCGGTTGCCGAGCTGAAGCAGCCCGGTATCAAGCCGCCCGGCGCGCCGAAGCGGGTGTCCGACGAGCATCGGGCGGAAATTCTGCGCCTCGCACGGCCCGGCGATATCTTCCTGACGCGACACGACGACGCCCTGAGCAACCTTTTCCTCCCCGGCTTCTGGCCGCACGCGGCGTTCTTCCTCGGCAGCGAGGCCCAGCGGGCGGAACTCGGCGTCGTGCCGCCGCCAGGTCTGGCACGCCGGGCGCGCGATCCGGTCGTGTTCCTGGAAGCGAAGAAGGACGGCGTCCGCTTCCGCCCGGCGGAAGACACCTTGGGGGTCGATGCCTTCGTCGTCTTGCGCCCGCCACTCGCCGGACCCGAACTCGCGGCCGTCCTGGAACGCGGCATGGCTCATGAGGGGAAGTTATTCGACTTCTCCTTCGACTTCCGGAATTCCGACCACCTCGCCTGCACCGAGGTCATCTACCGGGCTTACGATGGTGCCACCGAGCCCGGATTTTCCCTGGTGGAGACGGGCGGGCGGCTTTGTCTCCCCGCCGAGGAATTGATCGCGCAAGCCTTGGAGCAGGGATTCCGGGCCGTGGCGGCCTGCGGGGTGGGGCGCGATGGAATCGTTACTGGAACCCGTGCCGAACTGCTTTTACACGCCAACAGGAGCGCTCTTTGAAGCCGGCGCAAGTTCCACGGAATCAACATTTCACCGAGCTTGTGAAATTTTTCACAAATAGCTCTTGCGCCGCTACAAAACCCTTTGTTACAGCCCGCGCGCACTTTCGCGAAGCGCTTTCAGGAATGACCCGTCGCTCCATATTCTCCATTCTCTTCACTTGGCTCTGCTGCGTGGCTCCCGCCGTTGCCGCCGAGGGTGGCGAGCATCATGCCCTGCCGCTCGATGCCCAGCGGCTCAGCGAGACCCTGCCGCTGACCAACTCGATGATCATGGTCTGGCTCGCGGTTGGCCTTATCGTCCTCTTCTGCCGTATCGCGACCAAGAAGATGACGCTCGTCCCCGCAGGCGTGCAGAACTTCGCCGAATGGGCCGTCGAGTCCCTTTACGAGTTCCTCGAAGGCCTGATGGGCAAGCACCTCGCCTCGCGGACCTTCTGGTTCTTCGGTTCGATCTTCTTCTTCATCCTGACCAGCAACTACCTTGGCCTCATCCCTGGTGTCGGCACGGTTGGTTTCAATCTCAACGACGCCGAAGGCCACAAGGTCGGCTTCCTTCCGTGGCTGCGCGGTGCCAATGCCGACATCAACATGACGGCCGCCATGGCCTTCTCCTTCGCCACCCTCTGGTTCTACTGGGCGGTCACTGAGAGCGGTATCAAGGCCTTCCTCGCCCACATCTTCGCACCGAAGGGCACCTTCAAGGGCATCATGCTGGCGATGATGGTCCCCATCTTCCTCTTCGTCGGAGTGTTGGAAATCATCTCCATCGCCATCCGCCCGGTCGCCCTGACCTTCCGTCTTTTCGGCAACATCTACGGTGGCGAGCAGACCCTCGAAAGCCTGATGGCGCTGGTTCCCGAGAAGATCGCGTTCCTGCCGGCCCTTCCTTTCTATTTCATGGAGCTGCTGGTCGGCTTCGTCCAAGCGCTCGTCTTCACTTTGCTCTGCGCGATCTTCCTCAAACTGATCTGCGACCACGGCGACCACGCCGAAGGAGAGCACCACTGACCCTTTCAGCGGTCTGACCATGGCATGACCGTGGGGGCCGCCGGAAAACACACAACCAAAACGAAAACAAACCATGGGAACCAAAGCATTCGCAGTCGCCCTCGCCGCCCTCGGTGGTGGTCTTGGCATCGGCATCCTCGGCTCAAAGGCCGCTGAAGCCACCGGCCGTAACCCCGGCGCCGCCACCCCGATCCTCGTGATCTCGATCATCCTCGCGGCACTTATCGAAGGGATTTTCATCCTTTCGGCCTTCGCCGTGCCGTTCTAAGCCTCACCGCCGCGCGCGCCGCCAGCCAGCGCGCGCGGCACCCTTTTCCACTTTCCCCGATCCCTTTCCTGCCATGATGACTCTCCTCGCAGAAGCCGCCGTCGAACAAGCGGGCATTCTCGAAACCATCACGAAGACCTTCGGCCTCAACGTGCCGTTCTTCATCGCGCAGGTGATCAATTTCTTCCTGGTCATCTTCATCCTGAAGAAGTTCGCCTTCGGGCCGATTCAGGAAATGCTCGGCCAGCGCCGCGCCCGCATCGCCGAGGGCGAAGCCAAGCTGACCCAGATCCAGCAGCAGCTCGCGGAGTCCGAAAAGACCACCGCCGCCGCCATCGCCAAGGCCAACGAGGACGCCGCCCGCCTGATCAACGAGGCCAAGACCAGCGCCGCCGCCCTTTCCGAGCAGAAGGCCCAGGAAGCCATCTCTTCCGCCCAGCAGATTCTTGCCAAGGCCGAGGCCGCCGCTCGCGCCGAGCGCGCCGCGATCGCCTCCGAACTGAAGAAAGAGTTCGGCCGCCTGGTCACCGCCACCACGACCCAAGTCACCGGCAAGATCCTCACCTCCGACGATCAGGCCCGCATCAACCAGGAAGCCCTCGCCACCGTCGAGCGCTGATCGACCGCCTCTTTCTTCCCGCCCTCGTCATGAAAATCTCCAAGGTCGCCAACACCGCCGCCCGCCGCATTTTCCGGCTCTGCCAGAGCGGCGGCCGTCTTGACGAGGCCAAGCTTTCCATCGCGGTCCGCCGGATCGCCGAAAGCAAGCCGCGCGACTACCGCGGCATCCTCACCGCCCTCAAGCGCCTCGTCCGCCTCGAGCTGGAACGCCGCCGCGTGGTGATCGAAAGCGCCGCCGAACTCGACCAGGTCTCCCGCGACCGCGTCGTCTCCGGCCTCGTCGCCAAATACGGCAACGACCTCTCCTTCGAATACCGCGTCACCCCCGACCTCCTCGGAGGTCTCAAAATCCGCGTCGGAAACGACGTCTTCGACGGCTCCGTCAAGGGCCGCCTCGACCGCCTCGCCCAAGCCTTCTGATCCACTCTCCGGAGCCCTTCTAACACACAACCGATAACCGGAAACCTTCCAATGAGCAGCATCCTCCAGGAACTCGAAAAGGAGATCGCCAACGTCACGGCCTCCGTCCAGAAATCGAACGTCGGCGTCGTCCGCGAAGTCGGCGACGGCGTGGCCAAAGTCGAAGGCCTCTCGGACGTCATGCTCAACGAGATGATCTCGTTCCCCGGCGGCGTGACCGGCCTCGCCATGAACCTTGAAGAAGGCGAAGTCGGCGTGGTGCTCCTCGGCAACTACGACAAGATCACCGCCGGCACCGAGTGCTCGACCACCGGCAAGCTGCTCTCCGTCCCGGTCGGCCATAACCTCCTCGGCCGCGTCGTCAACGCCCTCGGCCACGCCATCGACGGCAAGGGCGACATCGTCCCCGACGCCTTCTACCCGATGGAGAAAATCGCCCCCGGGATCATCAAGCGGAAATCCGTTTCGGTCCCGGTGCAGACCGGCATCATGTCGATCGACGCCATGATCCCCGTCGGCCGCGGCCAGCGCGAGCTGATCATCGGCGACCGCGCCACCGGCAAGACGACCATCGCCGTCGACACCATCATTTCCCAGGCCAAGCAGAACAAGGCGGCCGAGCAGGGCAAGCTGCAGAACCACAAGCCGCTCTATTGCATCTACGTCGCCATCGGCCAGAAGCTCTCCAACGTCGCCCGGATCCAGAAGATCCTGGAAGACGCCGGCGCGATGGAATACACCACCATCGTCTCCGCTTCCGCCTCCGACGCCGCGGCCATGCAGTATCTGGCACCTTACGCCGGCTGCGCGATCGCCGAGTTCCTGATGGACAAGGGTCAGGACTGCCTGATCGTGTTCGACGACCTCTCCAAGCACGCCGTCGCCTACCGCCAGGTGTCGCTCATCCTGAAGCGACCCTCCGGCCGCGAAGCTTACCCGGGCGACGTGTTCTACCTCCACTCCCGCCTGCTCGAGCGCTCCGCCCGCCTGACCGAAGCCGCCGGTGGCGGTTCGCTCACCGCGCTGCCGATCATCGAAACCCAGGCCGGTGACGTGTCCGCCTACATCCCGACCAACGTGATCTCGATCACCGACGGCCAGATCTACCTGGAAACCGACCTTTTCTACCAGGGCATCCGCCCCGCCATCTCGGTCGGTCTCTCGGTCTCGCGCGTTGGATCCGCCGCCCAGACCAAGACCATCAAGTCGGTCGCCGGCACCACCAAGCTCGACCTCGCCCAGTTCCGCGAGCTCCAGGCCTTCGCCCAGTTCGGCTCCGACCTCGACGCCTCCACCAAGAAGAAGCTCGAGCGCGGTGCCCGCATCGTGGAGCTCTTCAAGCAGAACCAGTATTCGCCGCTCTCCATGGAAATGGAGTCCGTTTACCTGTTCGCGATGCAGAACGGCTACTTCGACGACGTGAAGGTCACCGACGTGAAGCGCTTCCAGAACGCGATGGGTGAATACTTCGAGACCCGCAAGACCGAGCTGCTCGACAAGATCCGCAACGAAAAGCCGGACCTCAAGAAGGACGCCGCCGCCGTCGAAGCGGTGAAACAGGCGATCAGCGACTTCAAGGCGTCCTGGAAGTAATCCTCTCTGGTTTATTGTCTCTGGTTTCTGGCTTCCAAATTCTTATGGCTAATCTTCGCGACATCCGCCGGCGCATCAAGTCGGTCAAGAACACCGCCCAGATCACGCGGGCGATGCAGCTTGTCGCCGCCGCCAAGATGAAGAAGGCGCAGGACCAGGCGCTGGCCGGCCGCGACTACGCGGACCTGCTCAACCACGTCCTCGTCAACCTCAAGGAGAACACCGGCGAGGACGCCCACCCGCTGCTCCAGCAGCGCGAGGGTGGCAAGGAGCTGGTGCTGGTGATCTCGACCGACAAGGGCCTCTGCGGCGCGCTCAACACCAACCTCGGCAAGAAGATCCGCGCCGAAGTTCCCAAAGACGCCGAGTTCGTCACCGTCGGCCGCAAGCTGCGCAACCAGCTCGGCAAGGCCGGCCGCGAGATGGTCGCCGACTTCGAAGTGAAGGACCCGGTTCCTTTCGCCGAAGCCCGCCCGATCGCCAAGTTCCTGACCAAGGCCTTCCTCGAAGGCGGCTACAGCAAGGTCAGTGTCGCCTTCTCGAACTACATCAACGTGATGCGCCAGGAGCCGGAAATCGTGCAGCTGCTGCCGATCTCCACCGCCGCGCTCGGCGAGAAGCAGGCCTACGAAGGCATGGGCGAAGGCACCGTCCAGGAAACCAACCGTGCTGCCGCGCTGGCCAAGGACTATCTCTTCGAACCCAGCGGTCCCGAAGTCCTCGACACCCTGCTTCCGCTCTACATCAACTTCCAGGTCTACCAGATGCTGGTCGAGAGCCGCGCATCCGAGCACTCCGCGCGGATGGTCGCCATGAAAGGTGCCACCGACAACGCCAAGAAGTTCATCAAGGAGCTCACCCTCGAATACAACAAGCTCCGCCAGGCCGCCATCACCGCCGAACTCCTCGAAATCACCACGGCCATGCGGGCCATGGAATGATCCCCTCCCTCGAAATTCATCCGACCATGTCGACCTCCGCCAAGATCCTGACCGCGAGCGCCGTTGCCTGCTCGATCCTGCTTTCGAGCTGCGCATCGATTGTTTCGCGGCCGAGCCGCGACGTTTCGATCCAATCGAACCCTTCAGGGCTTTCCTTCGCGGTGATCAATGCCGAAGGCGAAACGATCCACTCCGGGACCACCCCGCAGGTGGTCAACCTCACCGCCCGCGGCGGCTACTTCAAGCCTGCGAAGTACACGGTGCAGGTGAAGCGCGCCAACAAAGTGATCGGTTCTCATCAGGTGACCGCCGGTATCAACGGCTGGTATTTCGGCAACCTCCTGATCGGAGGCCTCGTCGGTATGCTGATCGTTGATCCGCTCACCGGCGCGATGTATCGCATGCCGGAGTCAATCACCGTCGACACCACCGCCACGGCGGCCACTGCCCCGATGTCGCTGAACATTGCCAGCATCGACACGCTGACTCCCGATCAACGCAAGCAACTCGTCCGCCTCTAAGACCTGCACTCCGAACACCGATCACTGATCTCTTCTGCCATGAGCAACCAAGGAACCATCGTCCAGGTCATCGGCGCCGTCGTTGACGCCGACTTCTCGAAAGCACCGCAGCTTCCGGGCATCTACAACGCCCTCGAAGTCTCGTACGACCTCTTCGGCGTCCACACCAAGCTGGTGCTCGAAGTGCAGCAGCACCTTGGCGACGGCTGGGTCCGCGCGGTGGCCATGTCGGCTTCCGACGGCCTCAAGCGCGGCATGGTCCTCACCGACACCGGCAAGCCGATCGCGGTGCCCGTCGGCAAGCAGATCCTCGGCCGTATCTTCAACGTCACCGGCGACCTGGTGGACGAAAACGTCCCGCTCGCCCATCCCGAGATGCGCTCGCCGATCCACCGCGCGGCGCCTTCGCTCACCGAGCAGTCGGCCAACACGGAAATCCTGGTGACCGGCATCAAGGTGATCGACCTGATCTGCCCGCTGCTCAAGGGCGGCAAGGGCGGAATGTTCGGCGGTGCCGGCGTCGGCAAGACCGTCGTCATCATGGAACTCATCAACAACATCGCGAAGGCGCACGGCGGTTTCTCCGTCTTCGCCGGTGTCGGTGAGCGCACCCGTGAAGGAAACGACCTCTACTGGGAAATGATCGAGTCCGGCGTTATCGCCACCGAGAAGGACGAGAAGGGTCACCCGAAGCTCGACGAACGCGGCAATCCGGTCCTTGCCGCCGAAGGTTCCAAGGTCGCCCTTTGCTACGGCCAGATGAACGAGCCTCCGGGCGCCCGTCTCCGCGTCGCGCTCTCCGCCCTGACCATGGCCGAGCACTTCCGCGACGAGGACAACCAGGACGTGCTCCTCTTCGTCGACAACATCTTCCGTTTCTCCCAGGCCGGTTCCGAAGTGTCCGCCCTGCTGGGCCGCACGCCGTCCGCCGTGGGTTACCAGCCGACCCTGTCCGAGGAAATGGCCACGCTCCAGGAGCGCATCACCTCGACCAACAAGGGTTCGATCACCTCGATCCAGGCCGTTTACGTCCCCGCGGACGACTTGACCGACCCGGCCCCGGCCAACACCTTCGCCCACCTTGACGCCACCGTGGTGCTCGAGCGCTCCCTCGCGGAACAGGCGCTCTTCCCCGCGGTTGATCCGCTCTCCTCGACCTCCAAGGCGCTCGCCCCGGAAGTCGTCGGCGAGGAGCACTACCGCGTCGCCCGTGGCGTCCAGCTCGTGCTCCAGCGCTACAAGGACCTTCAGGACATCATCGCGATTCTCGGCATGGACGAGCTTTCCGACGAGGACAAGCTCTCGGTGTTCCGCGCCCGCAAGATCCAGCGCTTCCTCACCCAGCCCTTCCACGTGGCGGAAATCTTCACCAACGTGCCCGGCGCGCTGGTCTCGATGGAAGACACCGTCAAGGGCTTCGCCCAGATCCTCGACGGCAAGTGGGACGACGTGCCGGAAGGCAACTTCTACATGAAGGCCGGCATCGACACCGTCTCCCGCGACTGATCGATTTCAGCTTCTCAGGATTTCAGCGTTTCAGCATTTCCGCCCCATGGCTCTCCACCTCCAAATCGTCACCCCGGAGAAGAAGATCTTCTCCGACACCGTCGGCAACGTCTACCTGCCCGGGGCCGATGGCGAGCTGGGCATCCTCGACGGCCACGCCGCGCTGGTGACCGCCCTCAAGCCGGGCGAGCTCCGCTATGACAAGGACGGCACCACCACCGTCCTCGCGGTCGGCAGCGGCTTTGCCGAAGTGAACGAGCACAGCGTCAACGTCCTCACCGACATGGCGATGGGCGAGGATCAGATCGATGAGGCCAAGGTCGAGGAAGCCATGAAGCGCGCCGAAGAGCAGCTGAAGAACATCGGCCACGACCACGACGCCGAAGAGGTCGCCCACCTTCAGGCCATGATCGCCAAGTCGATGGCCCAGCTTCACCTGAAGCGCCGGCCGCGGCACTGAGCGGCTTCGCTCCCGGAATCTCCAAAGCCCGCCCCGGTTCGCCGCGGCGGGCTTTCTTCGGAGAGGGTGCGTCTCGCGCCCTCGAGATGTTCGCCGATCCCGAGGGCGCGAGACGCACCCTCTCCTTGACGAGTTCATGCGAACACATAATAGAGGTTCGTGAGATTCTACGATCCTCAAATCCCGAAGTTGGTGACCCAAGACCGGCTTACCCATTGGGACCAGTCGGAGGGCACCTATTTCATCACGTTCCGTCTCGCCGACTCTCTGCCGGCTGAGTTCCTGCGCCAGCTCCAGCGAGAGCGCTCGGCGTGGCTTCTGGTTCATCCCAAGCCGTGGAACCCGGCCATCGAACGCGAATATCACCGCCTCTTCTCATCCAAAGTTGAATGCTGCCTCGATCAGGGACAGGGCTCGCGCCTGCTCGCCGATCCGCTGGCGGCACGCCTCGTGATGAATGCCCTGCGCCATTTCGAAGGTTCCCGAAGCCAGCTTCATTCCGCGGTGGTGATGCCGAACCATGTGCATTGCTTGGTGACTCTTGCGGCGGGTCAGATACTGCACCGGTTGGTACAGTCTTGGAAATCCTTCACTGCACATCAACTCGGCGCATCCCGGGTGTGGCAGCGGGATTACTTTGACCGCCTCATCCGCGATGCCGATCACTTCGGCAATGTCAGGCACTACATCCGGAATAATCCGGTGAAGGCGGGACTCGCAGAAGGCAGTTACCTGCTCCACGAGGCCTAACGGAGAGGGTGCGTCTCGCGCCCTCGAGATCCCAGACCTTTCGAGGGCGCGAGACGCACCCTCTCCGCCCTCCTGCGAATTCAGATTCTCCCGATCCGCCTACGCCCGCCGCCGTCGGACCAGGAGCCCCGCACCCAGCAAACCGACCAGCGCTGCGGACGGCTCCGGCACCGCGGTCACGTCGATGATCCCTTGGAACAAGGTCACGCGATGCGATTGGCTGCGATCCGAAAAGGAGTAGATGCTGAACGACGAAACCGGAGTCGTCCCGAAGGTCAGATAGGCGCGGTGGATCGGCGCGTTGTTCGGGTTGGTGGCGGCCGGCGAGATCACGTAGTTCACCGATTGGCCGCTACCCGCGAGCATGATCCCCGGAATCAGGCCGGTGGGGTTTTCGAAGTCGAACTCGACCTCCACCCCGGAGCCCAGCGTTCCCGGAGTCTGGGAGGCGAAGCCCTCGGCCGCGATCGCGTCGCGAAATCCGCCAACAACCGGCAGCGGGTCCCGGTCGGAGTCGATGTCATCGATGATCAAACTGTTGATCAGCACCGGCTGGGTGAAGGAGAAATCCCAGCGCTGGTAGTTCGTCAGGATCCCGCTGAGGTTGTTCGCGTCGGCATTGGTGCCGAGGACGAAACCGGTCGGGTTGCCATTGTCGAGCGTCAGGTTGCGGGTGGCGGCGATCGCGGTTCCGGTGAACGAACTCTGGAACGTCATCGTCAGCCCGGCCTTGGTCAGCGTCCCGGCGGAGGCACCGTTCAGGTAGCCCGTCTGGGTGTTCCCGCCGTTGGTCCAGACGTCGTTGATGAAGGAAAACGTGGTCGAAGCCCGGGACAGGGAGGTCCCGAGGACAAGCAGGGCGAGGGGGAGGAAAACTTGGAACTTCATGCCGATCAACCCGGCGGGATTACCATCAGGTTGATCATCAGGCAATCCTGATAAATGATTTTCAAAAATTATGCCGGAGTGGGCATTTCTGCAGAAGGTTGTCCCGGGGCCTCTGCTGCCTTCGCGGCAGCGTCCCGGCCAGCGTTGGCTCCCCGACGCAGCGACTCGCGAAGGCCATCGGGAATGATCTCGCGGGCGAAGCACGCCGCGAAACAGGCGCCGAAGGCGGCCCCGTAAGCCAGGTCATGAGCGGCACCCGCGAGGGCCTGCTTCAGCTTGGGGGCCGCCTCCCGCGCCATGGATGCGGCGTCCTGGCGCGCGCTGTCGAACGCCTCGGAAAAGTTGGTGTAACGCGGGGCTTGGGGAGCCGCCTGCGCGGTGGGATCGATGGATGGATCGGATTCGTTCATGGTGGTGTGAGATTGGGCGGGAGCATCCGCCCGGTTTTGAATCGGGGCGATGGGAAAGGCATGTGGAGATTGGAACCGGGATGAATCTGGAGAATCTTCCGAAGGGCGTCGAATAGGCCGGAAGTCCTCGCGTCGAAGTTGGCGAATCGAAATTCAACACGATGAAAAAACTGATTCCCATCCTGACCATTGCCTTGGCCACCCTGTTTGCTGCTCCGGCCGCCGATGCCCGCAGCCGCTGCTCGCGCAGTTATGTATCCCATCACCGGTCCTGTGGCGGCCCGGCGTGGATCGAGACCTATGTCGCCTATTATGACCACTGTGGGCGACCGGTTTACCGCACCCGGGTGATTCCGGTTCATCGCCCATCCCGCCGGCAGTATCAGCATCCTTATGGACACGGTGGCTGCCGCTGAATCGTTCGGAATGCAAGTCACCTCACCCGCCCCCGGCTTCTGTCGCGGGCGGGCGATTCGTTGGGCCGGAAGACGAATCGCGGATGGCGTGACGCTTCGGGTTCCGATTATCATTTCCGCATGAACCTGCTCCGCCTGCTTCTGCTCGCCTGCTTCCTCTTTCCGCTGAGCGCCCGCGCGCAGCAGGCGGTCGATGAATTGCTGGCAACCTTCCAATCGCGGCTGGAACAAGGCGGTGATATCGACGACCTGTGCAACTCCTTGGATAGTCTGGAAAGCGCTCATCAGAAAGCGCTGGTCGCCCAGCTCGAGAAGACCTGGCCGGGAGTGCGCGACCGCTATTTGTCGGCCTTCACGGCGGCCTCGAAGCAAGGCGCCGGCGGATCGCGCAATGAAGGCCAACGCCGGATCCGCGAGTTGCGCGCAAGCTTCATGGGAGTTTACGCGATGGAAGAGGGGCCGATGAAGCCGAAGCTGAAGGAAGTCAGCAAGCCGGCGGTCGACGAGTTGCGCAAACTGCTTTCGCCGACTCCCGACGAGCTGCTGTCCACCGCGCAACCGGTCCTCAAGATGCAGCGGGATGCTGCCCGCAAGCTCGCGCAATTCCGGGACGCGGCGCTCGACGCGATGCTGTCCAGCACGCCTGCGGATTCCCGCGAGCAACTGGCCGCCGCGGAGGTGAAGGTCGCCGCGGAGGCGGGGGGCCTGCCGCGCGACGGGTTGAAGATCCTCGAGAAGAACCGCAAGACGGTGGAGGACGAGGAAGTCCCGGCCGAGGAAGCGCGGGGCATCGAGGAGTGCAACTTGCTTCGGCTGTATGTCGGCCTTGGCGCACTGGAACTCGATCCCAATCTGTGCTCGGCGGCGCGCGATCATTCCAAGGACATGGCGGAGCAGGGCTTCTTTGCCCACGAGTCTCCGGTTCCGGGAAAGAAGACCCCATGGGACCGCGCGGCGAAGGCCGGCACCACGGCTTCGGGTGAGAACATTTACATGGGCTCCGCCGATTCCCACTCCGCGAACATGGGTTGGTTTTACTCGCCGGGGCATCACAAGAACATGTTCAGCCCAGGCCAGCGGCGCATCGGACTTGGCCAGCACGGTTCGCATTGGACCCAGTTGTTCGGCGGTTGAGATCAGCCTTTTCTGGCCCGGCCCAGCGACCACAGCAGGCCGACCCCGCCGCACGCGGTGAGCAGCGCCCCGCCTAACAGGCCGAGTCCACCCAGCAGCGGACTGCCGGCGATCATGCCGGCGGCGAGTGAACACAGCATCAGCGCGGGGCCCGACAAGGCCAGCAGCAGGGCCACGGCGTGGCGGACGGCGGGCAGGAACCAGGTGGGAACTTTCGTGGCTTCGGTGGTGGTCATGATGGTGGGATTCGGAGTTGCACGCTCCTTCTCCAGCCTTCGTGTGAAAGCTTGATGACGACCTCGTGAAATCCCGCTCAATCGCGAAGAACCTCCGCCCTGAGCATCACGTCGCTTCCGAAACGACGGAACTCCGGCTGCTCCAGCCGCAGCCCATCGGGAAATCCCCCGCCCGCCAGCGCCGGAACCGGTCCGCCGCAAAGCATCGGCGCGAGGAAGGCGACCCACTCGTCGACCAGCCCCGCTTCTAACAGACTTGCCGCAAGCCGGCCGCCACACTCGACCAGCACCGCGGACACCCTGCGCCCGGTCACCAGATTACGCAGCACGTCCGCCGGCTGATCGCGGCTTTCGATCAGGGTGCGTTGCCGATTTGCATCGGTAAAAAGCGGCGCGTCTTTTGGCAGGCTTTCCGGGTTCGACGTCAGCACGACGCGCCACGGCTGCGCCCGGCCGGCGGCTAGTTCGGGATCGCGCAAATCGAGGCGTGGCCGGTCTTTCCGCACGGTCTCGCCGGAAGTCAGCACCGCCTCCACTTCCGCCCGCAGCCGCTGGACTTCCGCCCGCGACTCCGGACCGGTCAGCCACATTCCTTCGCCCGGCGGACGGGTGATGCGGCCGTCCAGGCTCATTGCGGTTTTGAGAATCACCCACGGCAGCCCGCAGCGCTGGACCTTGGCGAAAGGCCGGATCAAGCGGGCCGCTTCCTCCGCCAGCACGCCACGGGTCACCGCGATGCCTGCCGCCGTCAGCAGGGCGTCCGCTCCGCCGGCATGCGCCGGATTCGGATCCTCCGCGGCGTAGATGACCCGGGCGACCCCGGCTTCGATCAGACCTTCCGTGCAAGGAGGAGTCCGCCCGTGGGTCGAGCAGGGCTCCAGCGTCACATACACCGACGAGCCGCGCAGCGCGTCCTCTCCGAGGGTCGATCGCACCGCGGCCATCGCCTCGCGCTCGGCATGCGGCAGACCGGCCCCGCGATGCCAGCCAGCCCCGATTTCCACTCCGTCCTTCACCACCACCGCACCGACCGGCGGGTTCGGCGAAGTGCGGCCGACGCCCTTCCGGGCTTCGTCCAACGCCCGCCGCATCCACCTGACGTCTTCACCTTGCATGGACAATGAAAGGCCATTTTCTGGAAATCTGCGCAAGCCCGGGGAATCCCTGTTGATCCTGTCGCTTCTTCCCGCCAACTTCTTCATAAGTGGTAAATCTCCAATTCCACGTGTCTCCAACCTGCAACCTGCAATTCGCGCCATGAAAAAACTCATCCTCATCCTCGCCCTTGCCGCCAGCTTGCCCGCCCACGCGGACACGGCTGCCGAGATCTACAAACAAGGCATGATCGCCGTCAGCGAGGGCAACGCCAAAGCCGCCGAACTCGCCTTCAAGGAAGTCCTGCGACTTCAGCCGGGCAATGCCAACGCCCGTTACCAGTTGGCCGAGCTGAAGCAGAACCAGGGCTCCCTCGCCGCCCGCCAGCGAGAAAAGAGAATGGGAGAATTTGTCATTCCCCAGGTCGACTTCGACAAGGTCGAGCTGGCCGAAGCCGTGGCAGCGCTGGCGATCATGGTCGAAGAGCAGTCGAAAGGAGAGTTCGCTCCGAACTTCATGGTTCAGGACCCGTCCAGCAAACTCGCCGGGCAAACCGTGACGCTGCAGATCAAGGGCGTGCCGGCCAAGGCGGTGCTCGACATGATGCTCAAGCAAGTTGGCGCGGTCGCCAAATACGAACAACACGCCGTCATCATCCGGGCCGTTCCGCGCAGCGGCAATTGATCGTCGCGGGCACCGGACCTTGCGATTCCCCGGAAGTCCGCTCAGCCTCCCCGGCGTGAGCGGACTCGTTGTCATCACCGGAGGCGAAGGGGGGCTCGCCCGGGCTTTGGCCGCGGCTTTCACCGCAGCCGGCCATCCCGTGCTGAGCCCCGGCCGCCGGGAACTGGACGTCACCGATGAGCACGCGGTGCGCGCTTTCTTCCGCGAACACCCCGCCGAACTCCTCATCTGCAATGCGGGAATCACCCGTGACGCCCCGCTTGCCCGGCTCGACGAAGCCGCGTGGGACGAGGTGATGGCGGTCAACCTCCGCGGGGCCGCCGCCTGTGCCGCCGCCGCCGCCCGGAGCATGCTGCGCGCCCGCTGCGGCCACCTCGTTTTCATTTCCAGCCGTTCCGCCCTGCATCCACCCCACGGCCAGGCCGCCTACGCCGCCGCCAAAGCCGGCTTGTTCGGCCTTGCGAAATCGCTGGCCCGTGAACTCGGCCCCGCCGGCATCCGCGTGAACACGATCCTGCCCGGCTTCCTCGACACTCCGATGACCGCCGCCTTGTCCGAAGAGCGCCGCGAGCAAGTCCGCCACGAGCACGTCCTCGACCGCTTCAATACCCCCGAAGCTGCCGCGGAATTCGTGGTCCACCTTCACGACCACCTCCCGCACACCTCCGGCCAGGTCTTCCAGCTCGACAGCCGGATTTCCTGAGCTCCGCTGAAAGCATCCGCGAACCGACCGCGTCCCCGGAGTGATGATTTGTTTCCCGCGCTTCGCCCGCATTCTTTTCGCATCCCTTCCGTTGGCCGCCTCTGCCGGGGAAAGCTCTGCCGCCCTGCTCCAGCGCATCGCCTTCGGCTCCTGTGCGAACCAGAATCTCGACCAGCCGATCTGGGACGCGGTGGTCGCCGCCAAGCCGGACCTGTTCCTCTTCGTCGGCGACAACATCTACGCCGACACCGAGGACATGGAGCTGATGAAGGCGAAGTATGCCAAGCTCGCCGCCAAGCCCGGCTACCAAAAGCTGAAGGAAACCTGCCCGATCCTTGCCATCTGGGACGACCACGACTATGGCATGAACGATGGCGGCGCGTGGTACCCGAAGCGCGAGGAGTCGGCGGAGATCATGCTCGATTTCTTCGAGGTGCCCGCCGGCTCGCCGCAGCGCGGCCACGCCGGGATCTACGGTGCCCATACCTACGGTCCGGCCGGCAAGCGGGTGCAGGTGATCCTGTTAGATACCCGCACTTTCAAAAGCCGCCAGCTCAAGGACACCCGCCCGAAGGAAGAGCTGAAGAAACTGAATCTCATCGGCTGGTACCTTCCGAACCCGGATGCCACCACCACCATCCTCGGCGCGGAGCAGTGGGCATGGCTTGAGATGCAACTTCGTCAGCCGGCCGATGTCCGGATCATCGCGTCGAGCATCCAGGTGATCGCCGACGAGAAGGGCATGGAGTCCTGGGGCAATTTCCCCCACGAACGGAAGCGGCTCTACGACGTGATCGGCCGCACCGGCGCGGAAGGGGTCCTCTTCCTCTCGGGCGACGTCCATTTCTCCGAAGTTTCGCGTAGCGCAGGCGGCCCCTATCCGCTGAACGATTTCACTTCCAGCGGATTGACCAACAGCAGCCCCGGTTGGGCCGCCGCGGTGAACCGCCACCGGGTCAGCCCGGGTGCCTATGCCAAGCCGACCTTCGGGCTGGTCGAGATCGACTGGACCCCATCCTCCCCCGTGATCTCCCTACAGGCCCGTGGACTGAAAGGCGAAACCGCCTTGGAAGTGAAGCTTGCCCTCTCCGATCTCCGCAAACCGGCCGCCGCCCCGGGCCTGAAGGAGGCTCCGTGAGATCCGCCCGGCAACTGCCGGATTGACCCGCCGTAGGCTGTGCCTAGCCTTTGACACCATGAGCATCCGCCTTCTCCACCTCGCCCTTGCCGCACTCGCGGCCGTGACCTTTTCCTCGTGCGGCGCGCTCAACAGCATCAACCAGACGGCGGGCCGGGTGCTGGATTCCGTGGGCCGCTCGGTGGGAGCTGCCCGCTGATCCGCCGGGCGCCGTCGGGCAGCACTTCGAAGCGCAGCCAGCGCGTCTCCGGCGGCAGCAGATCGGGAAATAGATCGGCCCACTCGACGATCAGGATTCCCGGCTCATCGACGATTTCATCCCACCCGATGCCCAGCAGCTCCTCCGCCGATTTCAGCCGGTAGAGATCGAAGTGGAACACCGGCAGCCGCCCGCCGCGATACTCATGGACCAGCGAGAAGGTCGGACTGGTCACCTCGCCCGGGTGGCCAATTCCCCGGGCCAGCCCTTTCACCATGCGGGTCTTGCCCGCGCCCAGCCCGCCGACCAAAGCCAGCACCCCGCCTCCGGCCAATTCCGCAGCGAGCTCTTCGCCCAGCGCTTCCATCTCCGCCTCATTCCGGACCACCCGCTCCATGCCCTGCAAAAACCCGATCCGACCCGCTTCGTCGATTTCAAAAAATTCCCTTGCCCGATTCGCAGCCCCGTGGTGTTCTCCGCGCCCGCCCGGCTTCCGGGTGGAAACGCATTCTTTCTGTCATGGCCTACGCAGTCATCAAAACCGGCGGTAAACAATACCGCGTCCAACAGGGCGACAAAATCGACGTCGAGAAACTCGACGTGGAAGTTGATGCCACCCTTACCTTCGACGTCCTCATGGTTGGCGAAGGTGGCAGCATCAAGGTTGGCGCGCCCCTCGTGGACGGTGCCAGCGTGACCGCCAAAGTCGTCCAGCAGCACCGCGGACCCAAAGGCGTCGCCTTCAAGTTCAAGCGCCGCAAGGGCTTCCACAAGACCATCGGCTTCCGCCGCCACCTGACCCAGCTGGAGATCACCTCCATTGCTGGTTAATCCTCTTACCACCCCACTTTTATGGCTCATAAGAAAGGTCAAGGCTCCGTCAAGAACGGTCGCGACTCCCGCTCCAAGCGCCTCGGCGTGAAGAAGTTCGGCGGTCAGGCCGTCATCCCGGGCAACATCATCATCCGCCAGCGCGGCACCAAGTGGCACCCCGGTGCCGGTGTCGGCATCGGCAAGGACCACACGATTTTCGCCGTCGTCGATGGCCGCGTGTTCTTCGACAAGGATGGCCGCCGCGTCAACGTGAGCGCCACCGCTTCCGCCAACTGAGCGGAGCCCGTCTCTCTCAAGCCGCCGTCCCGCAAGGGCCGGCGGCTTTTTGCTTTCACCGGGTGCGCGGAGCAGCTCCGGCCCGCAGTAGCACGGGCGATCCACCCTGGCACCAAACCCGCCGGCCTCCAGACCGCCCTCACAATCCGCCCCGCTCTCGTCGGCGGACCCCCGCAAGCCGAAGCCCCACCGTCCCGGTCCCGACCCACTTCGCCCGTCTTGCCACGGTCGAAAGCGACAGTCGCAATCACATCTGAGCAAGTATGGCTCCAATCCGATGAGGAGCGCGGAAATTTGGCACTTGGCACTTCCCCCTTGGCCCTTTCCCTTCCCTCCATGTCCGACACCGCCGCCGCGCTGAAAGCCCTGCTCCTCGAAAAGTCCGTCCGCACCGGCACCTTCACCCTCGCCTCCGGCAAGGAAAGCGACCTCTACATCGACTGCCGCGTCACCGCGCTCGATCCCTTCGGCGCGAACCTGATCGGCAAGCTCGGCTGGGCCGCGGTGCGGGAGAAAATTAACACGGAGAACTTAAAAATCGACGCCATCGGCGGCATGACCCTCGGCGCCGACCCGATCTCGCTGGCCGTCGGCATGACCAGCGCCGTCGCCAACCCCGACGAAGCCCTGCAGGTCTTCACCGTCCGCAAGGAGCCGAAGGGCCATGGCCGCGGCAAGCAGATCGAAGGCAACTTCAAGTCCGGCGACACGATCGTCGTCGTGGATGACGTGATCACCACCGGCGGCTCGACCTTGAAAGCCATCGACGTGATCGAACGCGAGGGCGGCAAGGTCGCCTTCGCTTTGGTGCTGGTCGACCGCGAGGAAGGCGGCCGCCAGGCGATCGAGGCCCGCGGAATCCCGGTGCTCGCGCTGTTCTCCCGGAGCACCTTGCTCGGCTAGCTATTCCCTCGTGCGGATCATCGAGCGCAGCTTGACCCGGTATTTCCTCGGCGTGAGCCCTTCCTGCTCGCGGAACCGTTTCCCGAAATCGCTGGCGTCGTAGAAACCGGTGTGGGCTGCGATCTGGGACAGCGGCAGGTCGGTGCGGGCCAGCAGATCCTTCGCGGTCTCCAGCCGGTGGCGCAGCACGTAGCGGCGCGGCGAACTGCCCATGATGTCGCGGAAGACGCGGTTGAACTGGCTCTCCGAATAGTGGCACGCGGCGGCGAGTTCCGCCGTGGCGAGCGGGCCCGGATCGTCTCCGTGGATCAATTTCAGCGCGGGTTCGATCCGGGAGAACGGTTCCGTCACTCCCGCCGCGCCGGAAATCTCATACATCACCCCGGCCACGCCGCAGATGTTGCCGCTGCTGTCGCGGACCGGCGTTTTGCGCGAGATCCACCAGCGCAGAACCCCTTTCGAGCCGGCCACCATCCAGGTGCGGTTCGGTGTCGCTACACCGGTTTTCATGACCTCCAGGTCCTCCGCCCGGTATTGCTCCGCGATTCCCGTGTCGTGCAGGTCGCGGTCGCTGAGTCCTTTTGCGCCGCCGGGCGGCAGGCCGTGGAATTCCTCGAAACGGCGATTGCAGCGGATGAATCTTCCCTTCGCATCCTTCAAGTAGAACACCAGCATCGGCAGATCATCGAAAAGCGCCGCGATCGCGTCTTCGAGGTGGGGGCGTTCCTTGATTCTCATGCGCGGATAATACCAAAAATTGGCGAATACAGCACGGAAAAGCCCCCGCTCCTGCCGTATGATCATGCGATGCGTTTCACCCTGACGATCCTCGCCTCCCTGATGCCCGCGCTCGCGTTGGCAGGGAAGGTGGATTTCAACACGCAGATCCAGCCGATCCTCTCGGAGAACTGCTACGCCTGCCACGGCCCGGACGAAGCGACGGTCGAAGGCGAACTGCGCCTCGACGACCGCGCCCTGGCCCTGAAAGGCGGCGAAAGCGGCAAGGCCATCGTGCCCGGCGATCCGGCGAAATCGCTCATCCTCAAACGCATCAACCACGCCGATCCGGACAAGTTGATGCCGCCGCCGGAGAAGAAGGATCGCCTGAAGCCGGAACAGGTCGCCCTGATCCGCCAATGGATCGAGGAAGGCGCGGAGTGGGGCCTGCACTGGGCCTTCGTGCCGCCGCTGCGGCCGCCGCTGCCCGAGGTGAAGGCCGCCGCCTGGGTGAAAAATCCGATCGACCGCTTCGTGCTCGCCCAACTGGAGGCGCAGGAGCTTTCGCCCTCGCCGGAAGCGGATGCCGCCACGCTGCTGCGCCGGCTGTCGCTCGATCTCACCGGCCTGCCGCCGTCGCCCGAAGAACTTTCCGCGCCCTTGGATTTCAACGTGGAAATGGAGCGCCTGCTCGCCAGTCCCCGCTTCGGCGAACGCTGGGCCCGCGAGTGGCTGGATGCGGCGCGTTATGCGGACTCCGCCGGCTACGAGAAAGACCTGCCGCGCTACCACCACTTCTACCGCGACTGGGTGGTCGGCGCGCTGAACGCGAACCTGCCTTACGACCAGTTCATCATCAAACAGATCGCCGGCGACCTGCTCCCCGGTGCCACGCAGGACGACCGCATCGCCACCGGTTTCCTCCGCAACTCGATGACCAACGAGGAAGGCGGCGCGAAGCCCGAGCAGTTCCGCATCGAGGGCGTCTTCGACCGCATCGACGCGATCGGCAAGTCCGTGCTCGGCCTCACCGCGCAGTGCGCGCAATGCCACACCCACAAATACGACCCGCTCACCCACGACGAATACTTCGGCCTCTTCGCCTATCTGAACGGCATCGAGGAAACCTCGATCTCCGCCACGACCCCTGAGGAAATACTGACCACCGAAGAGATCCGCGCACGCATCGCCGCGATCGACACCGCGATCCGCGAAAAGTCGCCGGAGGTGCCGACCGCATTCGGGAAATGGCAGGATGAAATGCTCGCGCTGCCGCGCACCGAGTGGCAGGCGCTGGAACTCTATCAGCTCGGCGATTCCGGGCAGAAGTACTGGCCGCTGCCCGACAAGTCGGTGATCAACATGGGCTACGCCGCGACGCGCGGCAACGAGTCCTTCACCTCCTCGCTCGAAATCCCCGAGATCCGTTCCGCCCGTCTGGAGGTGATGAACGACCCCTACCTGCCGATGAATGGCCCCGGCCGGTCCTCGCACGGCACCGGAGCGCTCACCGAATTCGTGCTCAATGCCGGCAGCGATCCCGCCAAGCTCACCAAGCTCGCCTTCACCAAGGCGAACGCCAGCGTGAATCCGCCCGTCACGCCGCTCGATCCGTTCCGTTTCCCCGCCAATGCGGAACGCAAGCCCGACGACCGCCGCACCGGCCCCGCCGCCTTCGCGCTGGACGGCGACCCCAAGACCGCCTGGACGAACGAGCGCGATCCCGCCCGCAACCACGACCCCGCCGTGCTCACCTTCGGGCTGGCGGAGCCCTTCAAGTCCGGCGGCACCACCCATTTCCGCTACGGCCTCGTCCAGAATCACGGCGGCTTCAATTCCGACGACACCCAGACCTACAACCTCGGCCGCCTCCGGCTATCGGTCGCCGCCACTTTGCCCACCGCCTTCGATCACCTGCCGCCGCTCGTCCGCGAGGCGCTGGAAACGCCGGCCGCGGAGCGCAGCCCGGACCAGTCCGCGCGGCTCTTCGCGCATTGGTGGGAAGGCAACCCCGACTTCGCCACCGAGACCGCGGAGATCGAGGCCCTCTACGCGAAAGTCCCGCCGCCCACCTGGGCGCTGGTCGCCGCCGAAACCAAGGCGCCGCGCGAAACCCGCCTCTTCGAACGCGGCGAGCAGACCCAACCGAAGCACGTCGTCAAACCCCACGTCCCCGCCTTCCTCCACCCGCTGCCCCCCGGCGATCCGGAGTCGCGGCTGACCTTCGCCAAGTGGCTGGTCGACCGCCAATCCCCCACCACCGCCCGCCGCCTGGTGAACAGCCTGTGGCAGGCCTACTTCGGCATCGGCCTGTTAGAAACGTCGGAAGACTTCGGCCACCAGGCCGCGCGGCCTTCGCATCCGGAGCTGCTCGACTGGCTCGCGGTGGAGTTCATGGAAAGCGGCTGGGACCTGAAGCACCTCCACCGCCTCATCGTGCAGAGCGCCACCTACCGCCAAGCCTCACCCGCCTCGTCCGCGCTGCGCGACATGGATCCGAAGAACCGGCTCCTCGCCCGCGGCGCGCGGCTCCGGGTCCCGGCCGAAACCGTCCGCGATATCCAGCTCGCCAGCTCCGGTTTGTTAGACGGGAAAATGGGCGGCCGCAGCGTCTTCCCGCCCGCCCCCGGCTACCTCTTCCAGCGGCCCGTCTCCTACGGCCCGAAAACCTGGGACGTCGAGACCGACTCCAACCGCTACCGCCGCGCGCTCTACACCTTCCGTTTCCGCTCCGTGCCGTATCCGATGCTGGTCGCCTTCGATGCCCCCGCCGGCACCGCCTCCTGCGCGCGCCGCAACATCTCCACCAGCCCGATGCAGGCGCTCGTCACGCTCAACGAGCAGGTTTCCGTGGAAGCCGCGCTCGGCCTTGCCCACCTCATCCTCACCGATACCGGCACGCCGGAAGAAAGGCTGGCCCGCGCCTTCGTCCGCTGCACCTCGCGGGTGCCGGACGCGGAGGAAATCGCCGCCCTCGTCGCCGTCCACGAAGCCGCCCGCGCCGCCGATCCCGCCGAGGCGAAGCTGCTGCTGGAGAACCACCGGCCCGTGACCCTCGACCTCTCCGCCCACCCCCTGCCCGATCTCGCCGCCGCCGCCGCCGTCGCCCGCGTCCTCCTCAATCTCGACGAAACGATCACCCGCAACTGAATCATCCATCCCTGATCACTGCTCACTGATCACTCGGCACTTTCTTCCTTCTTTCCCTGATCACTGATCACCCGGCACTCCCCACCATCATGCTCCCGCCCTCCACCCTCGCCGACCTCCAGCGCTCGTACTCACGCCGCTGGTTCATGAAGGATTGCGGCGTCGGCCTCGGCTCCGTCGCGCTGGCCTCGCTGCTTGGCGAAGCGCAAGGCGCCGCGCCCGCGATCAATCCGCAGGCACCCAAGGTCCCGCCGCTGCCGGCCAAGGCGAAGAACGTGATCTTCCTCTTCATGGGTGGCGCGCCGAGCCACATCGACCTCTTCGACAACAAGCCCGTGCTGCGCGAGATGGACGGCAAGAACCCGCCGGCCGAGCTGCTGAAAGGCTACCAATCCGCCTTCATCCGCCCCGAGAACAAGCTGCTCGGCTCCAAGTTCCCCTTCAAGCATTACGGCCAGTGCGGCATGGAGATGGCCGAGATCCTGCCGCACATCGGTTCCCATGCGGATGACATCGCGCTCATCCGCTCGATGCACACCGACGCCTTCAACCACGCCCCCGCGCAGATCCTGATGTCCACCGGATCCCAGCAGTTCGGCCGGCCTTCGCTCGGCTCCTGGGTCTCCTACGGCCTCGGTTCGGAGAATGCCAACCTGCCGTCCTTCGTGGTCATGTCCTCCGGTTTCAAAGGCCCTTCCGGCGGCAACGCGAACTGGTCCTCCGGCTTCCTGCCCACCGTCCACGACGGCGTCACTTTCAACTCCACCGGCGATCCCGTCCTCTATCTCTCCAACCCGAAAGGCATCACCCGCGAAGCCCAGCGCCGCACCATCGACGCGGTGAATTTTCTCAACCACAAGCGCTACGAATCGATCGGCGATCCCGAGATTCAAACCCGCGTCGCCGCCTTCGAAATGGCCTTCCGCATGCAGGACGTCGCGCCGGAGGTCACCGACATCTCGTTGGAGCCGGAAAGCGTCCGCGCCCTGTACGGTGCGGAGCCGGGCAAGCGCTCCTTCGCGAACAACTGCCTGCTCGCCCGCCGCCTCATCGAGCGCGGGGTCCGCTTCGTCGAGCTGTTCCACGAGTCGTGGGACCAGCACGGCAACCTGACCGCCGACCTCAAGAAGAACTGCCTCGACGTCGACAAGGCCTGCGCCGCGCTCATCGAGGATCTCAAGCAGCGCGGCCTGCTCGACGAGACGCTCATCATCTGGGGTGGCGAGTTCGGCCGCACGCCGATGGTCCAGGGCGGCAACGACGGCCGCGACCACCACCCGAACGCCTTCACCATGTGGATGGCCGGCGGCGGCGTGAAAGGCGGCGTCCAGCTCGGCAAGACCGACGAGCTCGGCTTCAATGCCGTCGAGGACAGGGTCCACGTCCACGACCTCAACGCCACCATCCTCCACCTGTTAGGCTTCGACCACACCAAGCTCGTCTACCGCGCCCAAGGCCGCGACTTCCGCCTCACCGACGTCCACGGCCACGTGGTGACGAAGGTGCTGGCGTAAAGGGGGCGGGGGGTGAGGGGGGGGTGCCAGGCATTCAGTCTGCTGCTGATGACGTCCTGGCTGTTAATCCCCGCCGCGATCTTCGCCTTGCTGCTGCCGGTGGAGGAGCCGGGACCGGCGAAGGCGGAGTGCCCGGGGTGAGTTTGAGCCACGCGGCCGATTCGCTTCACGATTGCCAGTTCCATCCGAAAGCGGCCTCATTCAATGGATGCGCTGCGGGTAGATTTCGTTGGAACCCCAAGGTACGAGGAGGAACCGCAAATGAAACCTTTGTCCCGAATCGAAATCACGTCGCGCCCTCCCGCAACTTGAGTCATCAATTTGTAAAGTTTGCCAAGAAGATGGGATTCGACCCTTACAATATGGAGCTCGAGGATATGCCACCTCTTTGGAGCGCTCTATCAGAATGGGACTTCGAAATTGCCGGAAGCCTGATCGAGAAGGGTGCCCGTTTGGATGATTTGATCGAGGAAAACGGAGGCTCGTTCCTCCACAATGCCGCTCGCAGGGGAGACCTCCCGATGGTGGATTTCTTCCTCCAACACGACTGTCCCAAGACCTTGGAGCAGTTTGATTACATTCACGAGACCCCGCTCATTTGTGCGGCCAACCATGGACAGACAGAGGTAGTCGCCCGTCTTTTGTCGGCCCGGGTGAATCCCAACGCCCGCGACGAGCAGCAGGTGGGAAACACTGCAATTCGCGAAGCAGTTCGCGGAGGCCACACGGAAATTGTTTCGTTGCTGCATCAGGCCGGAGCCGACCCGACGATAGAAGGCTGGATGGCAATATCCGCCGTTGATCAAGCGTGGTATGAAGTCAACGGCTCTCAAGAAACAGTTCGGGAGATTCTTGCCTTGCTGAAGGATTACCCGAGCACCCTGCGGGACGAGCAATTAAGGCGCCGCTAACGGTAGATTGTGGGGGGTGTAAGAAATTCTGTGTAAGTGCTTTTTGGCGGTGAGCCTGGGACACTGATCCAAGGACCACATGAAACCGACCATCAAGGACGAACTGCTCG
>Ga0247843_1000341_pt1 | contig 112490 bp, 90 predicted proteins | sample LaCruzMarch2017__FD_192420 | JGI IMG/M metagenome (GOLD analysis project Ga0247843, IMG submission 192420) | Freshwater microbial communities from meromictic Lake La Cruz, Castile-La Mancha, Spain - LaCruzMarch2017_8m | ecosystem: Environmental > Aquatic > Freshwater > Lake | place: Spain...
CAGCAACGATTACACAAACCGTTGAGGTTTATGCGCCACCAGTAGCAAACTTTAGTACAACTTCAGTTTGTCAGGGTACAGCAACTGCTTACACAGATTTGTCAACGCCAACTGGCTCTATTACAGGATGGGCATGGGATTTTACCAATAATGGATCAGGAGATAACTTTACTAATGCACCAAGTAATTTATTTTCACCATCAGGCACTTATACAACAAGCTTAATCGTAACCGATAATCATGGCTGTAGAGATACGATAGGACTACCCGTAAATGTATGGGGACATGCGATACCTGATTTTATACCAAACAATGTATGCTTTGGCACATCTAGTACCTTTAGTAATACAACTAACACCACTACTAATGCCAATGTAGGAGGCACACCAACATGGGGATGGAACTTTGGAGACGGATCAGGAACCAATACATTACAAGATCCAACATATACTTACACATCAACAACTATTACCTCTTATAGTGTAACCTTAACAGTAACCACAACAAACGGTTGTGTAGATAATATTACTAAAACAGTCATCGTTAATGTGATTCCAACAGCCACGTTTACGCCAGTAAATGCCTGTATGAACGCTAACGTTTTATTGAACAATGGCTCAACTGTACCATTGCCAGATAATATTTCGAGTTACGTATGGAATTTTGGAACAGGTGCTGCACCAACAACAACTAGTAATGTTCAAAACCCACCAACCTTAACTTATAATAGTAGCGGTGTAAAAACGATTACTTTAACCATTACAGCAAATACCACCTGTTCGGCAAGCATCACTCAAACGGTAACGGTTTATCCACAACCCGTAGCTAACTTTAGTACAACATCTGTATGTCAAGGAACAGCAACCGCTTATACAGATATGTCAACCCCAACAGGTTCTATCACAGCTTGGGCATGGGATTTCACAAACAACGGTTCAACGGATAATGCAACCAATGCACCAACCAATACTTACCCAACATCAGGAACATTTACCACAGGATTAATAGTAACCGATAATAATACTTGTAAAGACACGATTAAATTAGCAGTAGATGTATGGGGACATACCATACCAAACTTTACTCCAGACAAAGTATGTTTTGGAACGGCGAGTGTATTTACCAACTTAACCGATGAGACAACTAATCCAAATGTAGGATTAGGAACTACATACGTATGGGATTTTGCAGATACAAGCCCAACAACTACTATTGTTAATCCAACACATACATATACTTTGGGAGGCAATGCCAATGCAACGTATAGTGTCATCTTAACTGCAACATCTTTACATAACTGTGTGGACGTTATTACAAAACCAGTAAGTGTATATGCCATACCAACAGCGTCCTTTACATCCGATTCGGTATGTTTAGGAAGCCTGTCACATTTAACAGATGCAAGTGCAGGTAACGGTAATGCAATTAACGCCTATATGTGGGATTATTTAAGCGATGGCACTGTAGATGTAACAGGGGTAGCCAATCCAAACTTTGTGTTCCCAGCCTTTGGTAATAATAATGTAAGCTATACAGTATCTACTTCACCAGTTGTAGGCTTAGTATGTAGTAATATGACCAACACGATTCAGGTGTGGGTAAATCCAATCCCACAACCAGATTTTACGTTTGTCAATAATTGTATTAACGCACAGCCTAATACTTTCAACGGAAGTTCAAGTATGATTGCCATTGGCACGAACACTGCCTTTGTGTGGGCTTATGGCGATGGCGCTGTATCAACCCCAACATCGTCATCTACCTCTACACACACTTATGCAGCAGCGGGAGTTTATAATACTACATTAACCTTAACGTCAAACAAAGGCTGTCAAAACACTATTGTTAAAGCAGTAGAAGTGTATGAAAAACCAAAGATGTTAATCACTAATTCAACACCATGTGACCAATCAGCAATGACTTTTAGTGCAACACAACAAGCAAATAGTGGTACAGTTACTAATTGGTATTGGGATTTTAATAATAGTATCACAAGTGTAGAAGGCACTGGCCAAAACACGAGCTTTACATTTGCAGGTCCAGGAGATTATACAATTCATTTAGTATCAGAAACAAACCACGGCTGTAGAGATACAATACAACAAGGTGTTTATGTAAATTATTTACCACAACCAGATTTCACGGTAAATGATCCAGATGGCTGTCCTAAACATTGTGTAACGTTTACCGATATGACACCAACAATACCAGGACCAGCAAATTTAGCAAACTGGACATGGACCTTAGGTGATGGCAGTAATCCAGTAGTTAATTCAACAAATGGAATAGTGGAACATTGCTATATTAATAACAGTAGCAGTCAGTTGGCGCAGTATAGCGTTCAATTAATGGTAACTACTAGTGCGGGTTGTACTGTAACAGTAACCAAATCAAATTATATTACTGTGTTCCCTAAACCAATAGCACAATACGATGCTAATCCAAATCCAAGTAATGTATTAGAGCCATTAGTTTATTTTACAAATCAATCGATTGATTACACTAAATGGTGGTATATGTTTGGAGATGGAAGTCCATTAGATTCGGTAAATGTAGATCCAGAGCATTTTTATAGTGATGCTACGGCGCAGACATATTATTCCGTATTATTGGTAGCAAATCAATATGGATGTTTAGATACGGCGTATTTGCCAGTTGAAATAGGGCCAGAGTTTACGTTTTATATTCCTAATGCCTTTACACCATCAAATGATGATGCTATTAATGATTACTTTAATGGAATAGGTATTGGTATAGCCAAATATGAGATGTGGGTATTTGATAGATGGGGAGAGCGCGTGTTTTACACGGATGATATTAAGAAAGGATGGGATGGAAGAGTGCAAGGCAAATCAAATGAGGGTAAACAAGATGTATACACTTGGAAGGTTAAACTTACAGATGTGCTTGGTAAAAAACATGATTACATAGGGCACGTCACATTACTTAAATAAAAAAATCCCCGAAGAAATTCGGGGATTTTTTTTGAAGTTTTTTTTCTTATTTATTAAACCAAATAAACGGCTTCTTTTCCTTTTTTAGAAAAATCTGTATCTATTCTTTCTTGAAGTGTAGTTGATAAGGAAAGTCCAACAAAATCAGCCTTTACAGGAAAACGAGTATGACTCCTATCAACTAAAATTAATGTATTTAATTGTTTAACAGGTTTATTTAAAAATAATTTTACAGCATAAATTAAAGTCTTTCCGCTATTTAAAACATCGTCCACTAAAATCACTGATTTGTTTTCAAAATCTTTTTCCGTAAAATCAATTTTAGGTTCAGTAGACCATGGATTTTCTTTATCCATTTTTATTTTGCCTAATTTAGTTTTGATAGTGGAAATAGAATTTAAAATAGCAACAATACGTTCCGCTACTTTGTAGCCATTGCCTTCAATCCCCACAATTAATAACTCTTTCTCTTTAAAATTATTTTCGTACACCTGATAAGCCATACGGTTTAATTTTTGATTAATTTGAGTTGAATCTAAAATCTTAGTTTTTTCCATACACAAATCTAATTTATTTTCATTTATTATGAGCTACTGTTGAAATATATTCGTGATAAAAATTAAGATAATTCATGAGCAATTAGTGTCATTTCACTAAAAATAATAGATTTGTATAACTAAAACTTAACAAATGAATTTATCTTCTAATTTCTTATTTGCGATAGCATTGTCAATTGCATTTACTATAAACGCGCAAAAACCAACAAATACTAAAGACTCAAAACCGGATCAAAAAGACGCATTAAATAAAGCGGAAACCTATTCGGCTTTATCTTTTCGTTCTTTAGGCCCTGCCGTGACTTCAGGAAGAGTAGGTGATATTGCCGTTAATCCAAATAATAAAAATCAATGGTATGTAGTTGCTGCTGCTGGAGGGGTTTTTAAAACCGATAATGCAGGTGTTTCTTTTTACCCAATTTTTGATAATCAAAATTCATACTCTATTGGTTGTATTACCATTGATCCTAGTAATTCAAATGTAGTATGGGTAGGCACAGGCGAAAATAATAATCAACGTGCGGTTGGTTATGGAGATGGTGTTTATAAAAGTGAGGATGGCGGAAAAACATGGAAAAATATGGGTTTAGAGAAATCAGAGCACATTGGAAGAATCTCAGTTGACCCAACAAATTCTGATATAGTTTATGTAGCGGCTTACGGACCATTATGGAGCGCCGGTGGTGAGCGTGGTATTTATAAAACTACCGATGGAGGGAAAACCTGGAAACAAACATTAATGGTGAGCGAACATACAGGCTTTAACGATGTGTTAGTTGATACTAAGCATCCTAATATTGTTTATGCTGCTGCCCATCAACGTCGCCGTCATGAATATACATACATTAGCGGAGGACCAGAAAGTGCTATTTATAAAAGTACAGATTATGGTGTAACGTGGAATAAACTAGCTAATGGTTTACCAAGTGGAGATGTTGGAAGAATTGGTTTAGCTATTTCTCCTGCTAATACAGATTTTATTTATGCCATTATTGAAGCTGCAGAGGGTAAGGGATTTTATAAAAGTACCAATCGTGGGGCAAGCTGGGAAAAACAAATTGATTGGTCAACGGCAGGAAATTACTATCAAGAAATTGTTGCCGATCCAACAGACGAAAACAAAGTATATAGTTTAGATACCTGGGCTCAAGTAACAACCGATGGTGGTAAAACATTTAAGCCAGTTGGCGAAAAAAATAAACATGTAGATAATCATGCTTTATATATTGATCCAAAAAATACAGGACATTTAATCATGGGTTGCGATGGTGGTTTATATGAAAGTATGGATGGCGCTAAAACTTGGCGTTTTTGTTCTAATTTACCTATCACACAATTTTACAGAGTATGTGTAGATAATAGTAAACCATTTTATTATGTATATGGTGGCACACAAGATAATAATACGCTTGGTGGTCCAAACAGAACTATCAGCGCTAGCGGAATTACCAATGCAGATTGGTTTGTAACGGTTGGGGGCGATGGTTTTCAATCTCGTGTTGATCCAACAGAACCAAACATTGTCTACAGTCAGTGGCAATATGGAGGCTTAGTGCGTTATGATAGAAAGAATGGTGAAGCCATTGATATTAAACCGATGGAAAAAAATGGGGAGCCCGCTTATCGTTTTAATTGGGATGCGCCTTTAATCATTAGCAAATTTGATAACAAGCGTATTTATTTTGCTGCCAATAAATTATTTAGAAGTGACGACAGAGGAAATTCTTGGAAAGTGATTAGCCCAGATTTATCAGCTGGAATCGATAGAAATAAATTGCCAGTGATGGGTAAAGTATGGAGCATGGATGCCGTTGCAAAAAATCAATCCACTTCAATTTATGGAAACATTACCGCTTTATCTGAATCTCCATTAAACGAAAAATTATTAGTAGTTGGTACAGATGATGGATTAATTCAAGTGTCAGATAATGGTGGCGCTAGTTGGGTAAAAGTAGCAACGTTTGCAGGTGTTCCAAATCAAGTATTATTACAAAATGTATTAGCGTCTCGTCACGATGAAAATGTGATGTATGCTTGTTTCAATAATCATCGTAATGGAGATTTTAAACCTTACCTCATGAAGAGTTCTGACAAAGGAAAAACATGGACAAGCATCAGTAATAATTTACCAGTTCGTGGTTCAGTATATTGCATTATCGAAGATTATAAAAACAAAAACTTATTATTTTGTGGAACAGAGTTTGGGTTTTATTTTAGTATAGATGGAGGAAAAAATTGGATGGAGTTAACTGGTGGTTTACCTCAATCTATTTGCGTGAGAGATATTGCTATTCAGGAACAAGAAAATGATATTGTAATCGCTACGTTTGGTAGAGGCTTTTATATTGTAGATGATTATTCTGTTTTACAAACGATTAAAAAAGAAGATTTAGAAAAGAAAGCAAACATTTTTCCAATCATGGATGGTGTAGTATTTAATCAATCTCAACCATACGGACATAAAGGTAAATCATTTCAAGGCGAATCATTTTATGTAGCAGAGAATCCACCAATCGGTGCAGCCATTAGGTATTATGTAAAAGATGATTATAAATCATTAAAAGATAAACGTAAAGAATTAGAGAAAGAAAAGATTAAAAATAATCAAGCCGTAGCTTATCCATCAAAAGATAGTATACGCTTAGAAGATAATGAAGAGGCTCCGTATGTGTTATTAGTCATAACAGATGAGCAAGGAAATGAAATTAGAAAATTAAAACAATCAGCTACCAAAGGCATGAATCAAGTTGTGTGGGATGGTAGATTAGAATTAACCTCTCCAGTTTCTTTTTACACGCCTGATCCAAATAATCCATACGAAAGTGATGAACAAGGCCCAGTGGCATTACCAGGAAAGTATTTCGCTCAAGTAGTAAAAATAGAAAATGGTGTTTTAGAAAATTTATCGGATAAGATGAACTTTAATTTAACAACATTGTCTAATTCAACATTACCGGAAGTTGATAAAGCAAAATTATTGGTGTCTAATAAATCATTAGGCGAATTTAGAAGAGTAGTATTAGGCACTAATCAATTTATGGGAAGTATGAATGAGCGTATTAAATTTTTAAAAGCAGGTATTCAAAAAGGACCATCAACTAGTATGTCTTTTATGGCTGATCTAAAATCAATTGAAAAGCAAATGAAGGACGCTGAAATAGCAATGTATGGTGATAGAAGTATAGAGAGAAGAGAATTTGAAGCACTTTCCGGTATTGTAGGCTCTGTGGAAACGATTGTTGGTGGCACATGGAATCAATCATTAGGAATGACAGGGACTTTTGAAGAAAAACTAGCGGAGATAAAACCTAAATTTAAAACTGTGTATGAATCAGTAATTGATTTGAATGCGAAATTAATAGCTATTGAAAATAAATTGGAGGAATTAAAATTACCGTCAACGCCAGGAAGATTGCCTAAGTGGAATGGTCAGTAATTTTATTTTAAGAAATTTATTATTGCTTGATTCACTTTTTTACTTTCTCTAAAGTGAGCATCATGCTTAGCTTTAGGGAAAACTAATAATTGAGTGGTATTTGGAAACGCCTTATGTAAATTGTTTCCCACAGAAACAGGAACTGCTCCATCTTTTTCTCCCCAAATCAACAAAGTAGGGGTTTTATCGATGTTGTAGCTATAACCTTGATAAATAGATTGACGTTCAAATAAATAATCCATTTGCGCATCTCTTATCGTTTTTGTAGGCATAAAAAAGTGAGTAATTATTTTACGTTTCAATTTTTTGGTGGCAGGAAAGTCTCTCGACATCACTGCTTTTTTCATGCCATCAAAATCTGAAATAGTGGGAGGAACAATTACGTTTTTAATCGTTTTTACGCCCACTAAATTCGCTAAGCTATCTGCTAATTGTCTCGAATAAAATTTTACTGGCCCGTCAATAATAATTAATTTAATAATATCCTGATGATGTAATTGATTATACATAGCCGCGGTTAAGCCACCATAGCTAAATCCCATCACGTTTATTTTTGAGGTGACACCTAATTTCACTAAGGCTTCATGAATTTGTTCTACTTGTAATTCTATCGAATAATTATTGGAAGCAGAAGTGCTTTCCCCAAAATAAATTAAATCTGGTAATATTAAATTAAAGTGTTTGGATAATTCTTTTATTTGACTTCCCCAATTGGTTCGAGCATTAGCGCCCATGCCATGAAGCATTAATAAATAAGGCTTTGTATTATCTTTGCTATAATGAAGATGTATGACCGCATTACTTGTGTTAATAAGCGTATCACCTTTTACATATTTATGAATATTTTTTGTAGCGTATTTATCCTGCCAACGAAACATGGCAGGTATTTTAGTTTGAGATATCAACGAAAAAAAAGAAGAAATAAAAAGGATATAGAGAACTGTTTTTTTCATTACAATTTTTGGTGCTATGACATTTTGAATGATTTCAGCCACGCAACAGCTTCTTTTTCGTTACTAAACGATTTAAATGGACGTTTTGGTTTATTAAACCTTATGTAGAAATTAGCAATTAATTTGTAGGCCAGATTATTAACGATTACTGCGGAAGCACCTATGGGGGAAATACTTTCTAGTGAGATGGCGTTGTCTCTGGCTTCCTTAGTAATCGTTACATTTTCAGCAGCTAAAAAAATAAATGGCATTAATTTTCCACTAGTTATTTCGTTGTACGAATCTAACAAACGAAATTGTAAATCAATATCTAACACACAATCATCCTTAAATAAAACGTACACAATCCCATTCGACTTCAGAACAATATTTGCTTCTTTGGAGTCAATTTCTTTTATATTAGTAATTATAGATTTTTTAGTGACCATCATATATTAGGTTTGCAAAACCCCTACGTTATATTGTTTTGTGATAGGAGAGTGATTTGATGCTTCAATTCCCATACTGATTACTTTACGTGTATCTGTTGGATTAATAATCGCATCTAACCACAAACGAGAGGCTGCATAATATGGTGTTGTTTGCGTATCGTATTTATCTTTTGTTTTGTTGTATAATTCAGCTTCTTTTTCAGGAGTAATTTCTTCGCCTTTAGCTTTTAAACTTGCTACCTCAATTTGAACTAACACTTTAGCTGCTTGCGCTCCACCCATTACGGCTACTTGAGCAGTTGGCCAACCTACAATTAAACGAGGATCGTAAGCTTTACCGCACATAGCGTAGTTTGCAGCGCCATAAGAGTTACCAACAATAATAGTAAATTTTGGTACTACTGAATTAGCCATCGCATTTACTAATTTAGCGCCATCTTTAATAATACCACCGTGTTCGCTACGAGAACCAACCATAAATCCTGTAGCATCCTGTAAAAATACTAATGGAATTTTCTTTTGGTTGCAGTTCATAATAAAACGAGCTGCTTTATCAGCACTGTCGCTATAAATAACGCCACCAAATTGCATTTCGCCTTTTTTGCTTTTCACTACTTTACGTTGGTTAGCAACAATTCCTACTGCCCAACCATCAATGCGAGCGTATGTACAAACGATGGATTGTCCGTATAATTCTTTATACTCATCATGCTCACCGTTATCTACAATACGTTCAATAATATCACGCATTTCATATTGTTTATCATTCAATATGCCATACATTTCTTTTTCATCTTTTTTAGGAAGAGCAGGTGTTTCTCTGTTAAAGCCAGCTTTATCATAATCGCCTACTTTACCCATTATATTGCGAATACGTGTTAAGCAATCCGCATCATCTTTACATTTATAATCTGTAACTCCACTAATTTCGCAATGTGTGGTAGCACCGCCTAAAGTTTCATTATCAATACTTTCGCCAACTGCCGCTTTTACTAAATAAGAACCAGCTAAGAAAATAGAACCTGTTTTGTCTACTATCATCGCTTCGTCACTCATAATTGGTAAGTAAGCACCACCAGCAACACAACTTCCCATTACGGCAGATACTTGTAAAATACCCATGCTACTCATGACTGCATTGTTACGGAAGATACGACCGAAGTGTTCTTTGTCTGGAAAAATTTCATCTTGCATTGGTAAGTAAACACCAGCACTATCAACTAAATAAATAATTGGTAATCGGTTTTCCATGGCAATTTCTTGTGCGCGTAAATTCTTTTTACCAGTAATAGGGAACCAAGCTCCCGCTTTTACAGTAGCATCATTCGCTACCACAATACATTGTTTGCCACTCACGTAACCAATCACAATAACAACGCCACCACCCGGACAACCGCCATGTTCTTCATACATGCCGTAACCAGCAAAAGCACCCATTTCAAAACGAGGCGTGTCTTTATCTAATAAAAAATCAATACGCTCGCGCGCACTCATTTTTCCTTGTTCGTGTAATTTTTCGATGCGCTTTTTACCACCGCCTTCGTATATCTTATTTAAGCGTTGCTCCATTTGCGAAATCAGCAAACGCATCTTATCATCATTTTTATTAAATTCTAAGTCCATGGTGTTTTTTTAGGTAACAAATATATAAGTATTGTAAAATTATGTGCAGTTTTTTTACGTAAAATTATGATGTTTTGGGATATAGAGGATTATTTTTGTCTGTTTGGGCGTGCCCCTGCGGGTCGGGCTGTCGCTTCAATCTTTTGTTCGTGCATCACAGGAGGATTTTCGCTTGCATCCCTCACTCAGTTATATTTATAGCCCCGATTGTAGCGGCATCCTTTTTGGTTGCCTCTTTGCCAAAAAGATACAGCGGAAAGCGGGAAATAGCTTCTAAAAATAAGTCAAATTATAAAATCGTTTTTTCTTTGTTAGATTTGCATACACCAAATTAATACATAAAATTTTGTCATCAATTACGGAAAAAGATCATCAATATGTTTGGCATCCTTTTACACATTTAAAATATGCCGAAGTTCCGGTTCAAATTGTGAGAGGCGAGGGGGCCTTTTTTTATGATGCCGATGGGAATAAGTTATTAGATTCCATTTCGAGCTGGTGGGTTAATTTGCACGGACACTGTCATCCTTATATTTCTCAAAAAGTAAGCGAACAATTACACACGTTAGAGCATGCTATTTTTAGTTCATTTACTCATGAACCAGCCGTTAAATTAGCAGAACGACTCATAGGACATTTGCCTAAAAATCAATCCAAAATATTTTACTCAGATAATGGTTCTACCGCCGTTGAAGTAGGCTTGAAAATGGTCCTACAATATTGGTATAATCAAGGAATTACTAAGAAAAAATTCATTGCGTTTGAAAATGCGTATCATGGCGATACCTTTGGTGGAATGAGCGTTGGAGCCCGAAATGTATTTAATAATGCTTTCGAGAATTTATTATTTGATGTGATTCATATTCCTTTACCCGATGCCGAAAATATTGATCAATTAAAAGATACCTTACAAAATTGGTTTACTAATCATAACGATATAGCTGGGTTTATTTTTGAGCCTTTGGTTCAAGGTGCAGCTGGGATGCAAATCTATGAAGCTCAGTATTTGGATGAATTAATTAGTATTTGCCAAGAGCATAAAGTGGTTTGTATAGCTGATGAAGTGATGACTGGTTTTGGGAGAACAGGGGAGTTTTTTGCTTCCAATTATTTAACCAATAAGCCCGACATCATTTGTTTATCAAAAGGGTTAACGGGCGGTTATATGCCTTTGGGAGTAACGAGTTGCGCCCAATTTATTTATGATTCTTGTGTGAGCCACGATAAAACCAAAACATTTTTTCACGGGCATAGCTATACGGCAAATTCTACGGCATGTTCGGCGGCATTGGCTAGTTTAGATTTGATGGAAAAAGAAGAAACTTGGACGCAAATCCGTCTCATCTCTCAATTAAATCAAGGTTTTGTATCGAAACATCAAAAACATAAAGCATTGAAAGATATGAGAAGTAAAGGCACTATTTTAGCTCTTGAAATTAATACCGAAGAACACACGCATTATCTGAACAATGCTTCCGAAAGTATCGCCTCTTATTTTCTTAAAAACGGCATTATTGTAAGGCCTTTGGGCAATATTTTGTATATAATTCCGCCTTACTGTATTACCGAAACAGAGCTAAAACAGGTTTTTGAGGTTATAGAGCGTTTTTTAGACCAATTATAGTTAATGCTTTTGAGCAATTATTTTCATAAAAAATGCTTGCTTTTACAATAAAAACCCTATTTTTGGGAGCAAATTTAGAACCAATCACTATCATATGAACATTCACGAGTATCAAGGAAAAAGTATATTAAAAAGTTTTGGTGTAGCTATTCAAGAAGGAATTGTTGCTGAAACTCCTGAGCAAGCAGTTGCTGCCGCTAAACAAGTTATGGAAACATACAAATGCGACGGTGTTGTTATTAAAGCGCAAGTTCATGCTGGTGGCCGTGGTAAAGGTGGTGGAGTAAAATTTGCACCAAATTTAGATAAAGTAAAAGAAGTTGCTACAAATATTATTGGCATGCAATTAATTACGCCTCAAACAAGTGCTGAAGGTAAATTAGTAAGTAAAGTTTTAGTAGCGCAAGATGTATATTATCCAGGTGCTAATCCAACTAAAGAGTTTTATGTAAGTATTTTATTAAACCGTTCAACTGGACGTAATATTATTATGTACAGTACTGAAGGTGGAATGGATATTGAAGAGGTTGCAGAAAAAACACCTCATTTAATTTGGAAAGAAGAAATTGACCCTAAAGTTGGATTACGTGATTTCCAATGTCGTAAGGTTGCTTTTAACTTAGGTTTAAGCGGTAACGCCTTTAAAGAAATGACAAAATTTATTGCAGCATTATATAAAGCATACGATTCAACAGATTCATCGATGTTTGAAATTAATCCTGTATTAAAAACTTCTGATGATAAAATTATTGCTGTAGATGCAAAAGTATCTATTGATGATAATGCTCTTTACCGTCATAAAGATATTGAAGCGATGCGTGATGAAATGGAAGAAAATCCAGTAGACGTTGAAGCTCGTAAAGCAGAATTAAACTATGTGAAATTAGACGGAAACGTTGGTTGTATGGTTAATGGTGCTGGTTTAGCAATGGCTACGATGGATATTATTAAATTATCTGGTGGTGAGCCAGCTAACTTCTTAGATGTTGGTGGTACTGCAAATGCTGAGCGTGTTGAAAAAGCATTTCATATTATTTTAGGCGACAAAAACGTAAAAGCTATTTTAGTAAATATCTTTGGCGGAATTGTTCGTTGCGATAGAGTAGCACAAGGTGTTATTGATGCGTATAAAAATATGGGAACGATCAATGTGCCAATCATTGTTCGTTTACAAGGAACTAATGCAGTGGAAGCTAAAAAATTAATTGATGAGTCTGGATTAAAAGTTTATTCAGCTATTCAGTTACAAGAAGCTGCAGATTTAGTAGCAAAATTAATCGCCAATTAAAATTAGAAACAATAAATTATGATAATGAAACGTAAACATTTTTTAATCGCTCCAATAGCAGTTACTTTAGCTCTTGCTTCATGTGGTGGCGGTAAAACGGAAGGTGAAGATGATATGACTACAGTTGATACTGTAAAAATTGAAACTCAAACCGAACAAGTTACAGAAACATTTTTTCAAGTGCCTTCTCCTGGTGAGATGTTGACATTTATTAAATTGGTAGGGGGCAAAAACAATAAAAATGTCTCTTTCTTAAATAGCCCTGATAACCAAAAAAATTATACAGATAATAAATCTAAAGCATTAAACTTTGGTATTTACAGTTGTGATTTAAGTTACTGTAGTATTTTTGAAATTGGTTCGGAAGCTTTAAAATATTTTAAAACAGTAAAGCAGTTAGGTGATCAAATTGGTGTATCATCAGCTATTCAACCATCTGTATTAAAACGTTTAGAAGCTAATTTAGGAAATCCCGATTCATTATCAGTGATTACAGATGATGTATATTTCACCTCTTTTGAATCTTTAGAAGCTAGTAAACAAGGACCAACTTTATCTTTAGTAGTTGCAGGTGGATGGATTGAAAGTTTATATATTGCTACTAGTTTGGCAAAGTATGTTGCTAAAAGTCCGGTTGTTGAGCGTTTAGCTGATCAAAAATACACTTTGGATAACTTAATTGAATTCATGAAAAAATACCAAAGTGATGCAAGTGTTGCTAGTGTGTTAACTCAATTTACTGAATTACAAGCTGAGTTTAATAAAATTGGAGAAAAAGATGCAGCTGCTGCAACTGATAAATCAAAAAATGTTTTAGGAGGAGGAAAAGAACTTGCTATTACGGAAGGTCAATACAAAGCGATTGTAGAGAAAATAAAAGCAATTAGAAACTCTTATACATTAACTAAATAATTAAGCTTATGAAAAAAATATTTTTATCATTATTCATATTAAGCTCGGTGATGTTATTTTCACAAGCTAGTGTATGCGGTCAATTTCACCGTAAATTTTGTACAGTAGAAACTAAAAGAGGCGGTAACGATGGATGGTTATACAATGCACAATCAAAAAGTGGATTATTTAACCAGGGTTCAACTTCAAAAATTCGTTGCGTCATTTATAAAGGGATGGATTACCGTATTAACGTTTGTTGCGAAACTGCTATTGGTGACAAATTAAATTATAAAATTTTTGATGCACGTACAAGCGAGTTATTATACGATAATGCAGCTTCTCAAAACGAACCATTATTTGAGTTTCAAAGTGCTGCTAGTCGTCAGTTAATTATTGAAGTAAGCGTACCCAGTGGTGCAACTTCTCAGGATAAGCATAAGCCAATGGAAGCAGCTTGTGTTGGTTTATTAATTGAACATAAAGTTACTGAAAAACAAGGTTTCTCTCAATACTAATAGTTAAATACATTACTTTAAAACCATCGGCCAAACACCGGTGGTTTTTTGTTTTTATGAGCTATTATAATTTTATAGAGTATAAAGGAAATAAGGATTTGGCCACTTGCTGCGGTGACCGCATCGAGCTGGCACTAAAATCTTTTTTGTTTCACAAAAAAGTACTTCCGTTTGCCTGCTCGTTCCATTCAGACGGGAATCCCTAGCGTATTTACTCATATATAAAAATGAAAATTTGAAATTATTGCTGCATAAGGGATGTGATTATAAATCCTTTTACGGAGCAAAGTGAAGTAAGAGATTGAGGCGGGCATCCCAACCCGACGATAGGAGGGAAACGCACAAAGTATAATAAGTCAAAAATTAATTATAATAAAAATCCTTGGTACGCTTATAAAGCGGAAGAATCCATCCAAATCTGAAACCAATGAGCATATCAAAGCGTTTTTGAGTATCTGCTAAACCCGTATCGTAATTATAACCTCGTAAGCTTTGTGTAAAACCTTCATAAAATTCAAAACCAAAATAGCAATTGGCAATGCGGTTATTACTGATGTATTTATAACCTACAAATTGAGTTAATGCAAAACCACCTGTTAATCGGTCATAACCTTTTTTTAAATCACCATTAACTGCAGCTACTTTTTTATTGGCATCATATAAATTTACTTTATGTTGCATCCAACCGCCACCAACTGTAAAAAACACCCCTGAATTTGGATTATGACCAAGTTTAGAAATCACATAGCCAACATTACCGTAAATATTCCATCCACGTTGCGTTAATCGTAAATCGGCAGGATAGCCTTCGTTATCGGTAATTTGTCCTTTATCATTTCGGATTGATGACACCACATCTTCACGAACATTGTTCCCAAAAAAATAACTTCCTTCCACACTAAATAATAAGTTGTGTTTTGTTTTCCAAATAAAACTTCCGCCTGCACTTAAATTAGGCCCAAAGCGTTTTTCTAAATCATATTTTGGTAATTGGCCACTAAAGTGAACCCCTACCATTAAAATTCGAAAACTGGAATCTTTAACCGATTGTGCCAGTGTTTTTAATTGTAAAGAAAAACAAAGGCAAAGAATGATGTAAATTTTATATCGCATATCTTGTATCAATCGGGAAATTGATACTTCAAAAATAGAAGATAAATTTTATAAAACCTATATATTGTTTACGCTGGATATAATAAAAAAAGCTACCTCAAAGAGATAGCCTTTTTTTGAAAAAACAAAATTAATTATTTAACAATTTTGTATGAAGCCGATAATTTTTCGCTTTTAACGTTAATTAAATACATGCCATGTGCTAATTCTGAAGTATTAATGGTAACCATGTTTTCGTTTGATTTATTAGATGAAATAACTTTACCCATTACATCTAAAATAGTGATTTCTAAGTTTAGGTTAGTTTCATTATTAATTTTAACTTGATCATTAAATGGATTAGGATAAACCGAAATCACGTTTGATAAGGCATTATTTTCTTCAATAGATGTAAATGTATATAATGGAAGAGGAATTAAATTACCACCTGATGCTAAAGCAACCCATAAACCAAATGCAGGACCATTACTATTAGTTGTTGGATTTAAAAAACCACTTGCTAAAACAGTAATTGCGTTTCCAGATAATCCTAATGTATTAAGTGGTGCTAAGTAACTTACAACGGTTGAAGTTCCTGCAGCATCAGTGATGTGTAATGTGTAGTTACCAGCTGCCGTATTTGAAGGTAGTTGTAAATATCCTGTAGAATTGTACGTTCCGTAAGCGATATCGTTTACAACGGTTCCAGCACCTTGAGCTTGAACATCAACAATTGGAGCATCGGTTGAGCCATGAAAAACTAAAACATCTGTATTCGTAGAGATTAATGAACGTTCTCTAACACTAGCATTTGCAACTAAATTAAAAGGAGCCATCATATTATTGGGTGTATATCCAGAACCACTAACTAAACCAGAAGCAATTAATTGATATTTATTAGCTGCAGATAAATTATAGGTAAAAGTAGCTAAGGCACCAACGACACTTGTGCTGGTTGGAGCAGCAATTGATAAAGTAATAGTTTCTCCAGCGGGTACATCAATAAATGATGAGGCTGTTCTGAAAGCGAAATTATCAATTAATTTGATAGCACTAGGACCAGAAGTTGCTGATTGAACATACACATCCACTTGAGCAGCAGCTAAATCAGCACAGTTATGAATTGCTTGTAAACGTGTTGAAGAAATTGTTGAAGTTGGTAATGGAATTAAAGCTCCACCCGCTGGCAATGCAACATATAATCCAAATGCTGGACCGTTGCTATTTACAGTTGGATTTAAGAAACCACTTGCTAATACTGTTAAAGCAGCACCACCTAAATTTAATGTTTGCAATGGAGCTGAATATTCTGCTACTACGTTTTCAGAAAATTCATCACGAACTTGAAGCTTATAATTAGCAGTTGCTAAATTTAAGTAACCAGCAAAAGCACCATAACTAGCATTGTTTACGATAGCATTTGGAATAAAAGGATTTGTACCAGAAAAAGGAACTACGACATCCACTGTTGGAGCATCTGTAGCGCCATGATAAACTAAAACATCTGTAATAGAAGCTGAAGACGAACGCTCTTTTGCCATTGCATAGGCTGCAAGGTTGAAAGGAGCCGCTGTATTATTTGGAGTATATCCTGATCCACTAACTAAACCAGAAGCAATTAATTGATATTTATTAGCTGCAGATAAATTATAGGTAAAAGTAGCTAAGGCACCAACGGCACTTGTGCTAGTTGGAGCAGCAATTGATAAAGTAATAGTTTCTCCAGCGGGTACATCAATAAATGATGAGGCTGTTCTGAAAGCGAAATTATCAATTAATTTGATAGCACTAGGACCAGAAGTTGCTGATTGAACATACACATCCACTTGAGCAGCAGCTAAATCAGCACAGTTATGAATTGCTTGTAAACGTGTTGAAGATACAGTGCTACTTGGTAAAGCTAATAAAGCACCTCCTGCTGGCGAAGCTACATATAAACCAAATGCTGGACCGTTACTGTTTGCTGCCGGATTTAAAAAACCACTAGCAATAACAGTTAATGCAGCTCCACCAAAACCTAATGTTTGGATAGGTGCAGCATATTCTGCAACAACATTTTCTGAAAATTCGTCACGAATTTGAATTTTATAGTCTGCAACAGGAAGGTTCAAATATCCTGCAAATTCACCATAGCCTGCGTTATTTACTAATACATTTGGAATAAAAGGATTTGTGCCTGTAAATGGAGCTACAATGTCAACAGTTGGAGCATCCGTGCTTCCATGGTGAACTAAAACACTAGTGGTAGTTGCGTTTGGAGCTGCAGATAGCGCAGTAGTGAATGTATTTAATGTAAATCCCGCAGTTGTATTTCCTGGATTGTATCCACTAGCACTTACAATACCATCAGCAACGACTATATTGCTTGAGCCATTGGCAAAATTCACAGTAAATGTTGCGATAGATTGTGCAGATGAAGTTGATGTACCTGGAGCTACACCTACAACTATAGGAACGCCTGCTGGAATGTTGGTAAATGTTGGAGAGGCATTTCTAAACTGTAAGTCATCTATAAGTAATGTGCTTCCAGCATAAATGTCAACAGTAGTTGCTGCTGCATCAGCGCAGTTGTGAATGACCTGCAGAGAGGCCGTTTGAGCTTTTAAGGAATTTGTAATTGCACCCAGAGCAATGACGCTTCCAATCATAAATAAGTGTTTTTTCATGTGTTTTAAATTTGAAGTTATGATGTAAAAACACACTTTATTCTATTTTGTTTAATATATTTTAAAAAAGATTAAACATAATTCGTTTTAGTTTATTCTTTATAATTAATGATGAAACAAAACATCTGAGATGAGCAAAATAATGCGCATAAAAAAGACCGAATAAATCGGTCTTTTTACATTTATAATTGTTTGCTTTTAACTAAGCATTAACTCCTTTTAAAACAGCAGCCATAGTAATACCAATAGCTGCAGGGCTATCAACCACATGGATACCACACTCGCGCATAATTTCCATTTTAGCTTGTGCTGTATCATCATGTCCACCAACAATAGCACCTGCGTGTCCCATTGTACGTCCTTTAGGAGCTGTTTGACCTGCTATGAAACCAACTACTGGTTTTTTGTTTCCATTAGCTTTAATCCAACGAGCAGCATCTGCCTCGTAGCTTCCACCAATTTCACCAATCATAACAATAGCGTCAGTTTCAGGATCATTCATTAATAATTCAACCGCATCGCGAGTTGGTGTTCCAATAATTGGATCTCCACCAATACCAATAGCAGTACTCACTCCTAAACCAGCTTTAGCAACTTGGTCAGCTGCTTCGTAAGTTAAAGTTCCTGATTTAGAAACGATACCGATACGTCCTTTTTTGAATACAAATCCTGGCATGATACCAACTTTTGCTTCGCCAGCTGTAATAACACCTGGACAGTTAGGCCCGATTAAACGACAAGCTTTTCCTTTTAAATATTCTTTAGTAGCAATCATGTCTTTCACAGGAATGCCTTCTGTAATACAAATAATAACTTTAATTCCTGCATCTGCAGATTCCATAATCGCATCAGCAGCAAAAGCAGCTGGTACAAAAATGATAGATACATCAGCACCTTCTGTATCAACAGCTTCTTTAACTGTATTAAATACTGGTCTGTCTAGGTGTTTAGTACCACCTTTTCCTGGAGTTACTCCACCTACTACGTTTGTACCGTATTCAATCATTTGTGTTGCATGAAAAGTTCCCTCTCCACCTGTAAAACCTTGAACTATTACTTTTGAATTTTTTCCTACTAAAACGCCCATTTTATTTTAATTTATTGTTTAGATACTAGTTGTTAGTCTTTTTTATTTGACGCGCTAATTTAAACATAAATCTTTATTTTTTACAACTATTTCCACTTTTATTAACCCTAGCTGTATTTTATTCCCACTTTCAAGGGGGTGTCCGCAGGACGGGGGATGTTTCCTGTTTTTTTTGAGAATTTGGGCATGCCCCTTCTTAGGTCGGGTCGGGCTTTACGCTACAAGTCCTCGCCATTCGTTCCTCATGGCTTTGGGCTTTTCGCTGCAATCCCTCATGCAAACATATTTCAAAATCGGAGTATAATTTTCAAACTAGTATTAACCCCGCGCAAGGGATGCAAGCAGAAATACTTTTTGGCGAAGACAAAAAGATTGTCGCGACAGCCCGGTGCGGCTACCGCCGCATGCGCCCAAATTAATATCTTAAACATCACTCAAATATGCAATCTTATGAACAGGAATTTGCAGAAGCCGCAATTATTAATAAATTTGTTAATATGGCAAACTATACCTTGAATAATGATACGATTGCTGCATTAGCGACTCCACACGGACCAGGAGCTATTGCCGTTATTCGTTTAAGTGGAGAAAAAGCGATTGCCATTGTTGAAAAAGTATTCTATACGAAATCTTTAAAACATAAAGCACTGGCTAGCAAAGCTAGTCACACGGCGCATTTTGGACTGATTTTAGAAAATGAGGTGATAATTGACGAAGTTTTAGTTACCATATTTAAAGCTCCAAATACCTATACTGGCGAAGAGATTGTTGAGGTATCTTGTCATGGATCGCAATTTATACAACAACAATTATTACAAGTATTTTTTAAACATGGAGCTCGTCCTGCGCAAGCAGGCGAATATACTTTGCGTGCTTTTTTAAATGGGAAATTAGATTTAAGTCAGGCTGAAGCAGTGGCCGATTTAATTGCCAGTAATTCGGCAACGTCGCATCAAGTAGCTATGCAACACATGCGTGGTGGATTTAGTAGTAAAATTGCTGTGTTGCGTGAAAATTTACTAAACTTTGCTTCTTTAATTGAATTGGAATTAGATTTTAGTGAAGAGGATGTGGAGTTTGCTGATAGAACTGATTTAAAGAAATTAATCAATACCATTTTAAGTATTATCGAAAAACTGATTTCGAGTTTTGAAGTCGGTAACGTTATTAAAAATGGAATTCCGGTTGCTATTGTTGGTAAACCTAATGCCGGTAAATCAACATTACTAAATGTACTATTAGATGATGATAGAGCTATTGTGAGTGAAATTGCAGGAACAACCAGAGATACCATTGAGGAAGAATTAATTATTGATGGAGTTTTATTTAGATTTATTGATACAGCCGGTATTAGAACAACTACTGATTTAATTGAGCAAATCGGCGTAAACAAAGCTTTTGAGATGATGAAAAAATCGGCAATTGTTATTTATTTATTTGATACCCATGAGTTGAGTAGAGGTGATTTGGAAATTGAAATTAACGTAGTGAAAGATTATATCGGCACTTCACAATTATTAATAGTTGGTAATAAAATTGATTTCGAAGTATTAGAGGATTTGAAAAAAGAGTTTGCCGATATGTCAAACATTTTATTTATTTCGGCAAAAGAACAAAGTAATATTCAACAATTAAAAAATACCCTAGTAAGTTTATTTGATACACGCACCGTAAATACTACAGATACAATTGTTACCAACTCGCGGCACGTTAGTTCATTAAACAATGCGCAACAAGCTTTAATGAAAGTGAATGAAGGTTTGAGTTCGAATATTCAAAGTGATTTTTTAGCATTAGATATTCGTTATGCGTTAGAAGCTTTAGGTGAAATTACAGGTCAAGTTACAAATGATGACTTATTGGGTAATATTTTCTCCAAGTTTTGTATCGGAAAGTAAGAAAATTCCTCTACCGAAGTAGACGGATTTTTATTTAACGTTATAGCGAACTAACTTTAGGAGGTGAAGCTCCCGATAGTAATCGGGGTCATTACTTCTTCAAATTATCTCCTTACTTTTTTTGTTAACCAAATTAATTTCATTCTTTTTTTTACCATAAAAAAGAACCAATCACTTCTTGGCGTGACACTTCTTCTTAAATTAATCTCTTTACTTTTTTCCTTTGTTGAAAAAAGTAATCAAAAAAGACAAGCCAAAAATATGCTCAACCCAACTCTTGAAAAACAACGATTTTTACATTCTGTTGCACTATACTAAAATCTTGTTTTCTCAATTCAATGCTTCATCTGCTCGCATTTTTGGCAGGCCCATGCACGTTTTTCAATCGATGTTTTAATTTGAGTTGAAGTTTTAGCATAGGCGCAGCGCCGGCACGCTCAAATAATAAACATTACAATCAACGCCCTCATCATTTAAATCAAAATCCTAAAACCGATTATAAAATTGTAATCCTTGCCATACTTTCTTATGTTTTAAGGTAGCTAATAATGAAGGAATTCTGATTTGATAAACTGTTAAAAAGCCTATAAAAACAATGCTTTAATAATATATAGTTTATCTTTATACTTGAAACTGAAACTTCTTTTATGAAAAAAAATATTGCCCTTTCTTTATTGTTTATCCTTTCAATTACCATAGGCATTAAAGCTCAAACCTATAATTATTATTTTGGTAACATTCACGCTCACTCCTCGTATTCGGATGGTAACCAAGATAGCGCTACCTCTAATATGACCAAACCTTTGCAGGCTTTTAATTATGCTAAAAACGCTCAGCATATTGATTTTTATGGCATTTCTGAACATAACCATTATGCGGCTGGCATGACCAACCCCATGAATTACTACCAAGGTATTGCCGATGCATTAACTGCCACTACTAGTTCGTTTGTGGCATTGTATGGTATGGAGTGGGGTATTATTTCGGGCGGAGGCCATGTGATTGTGTATGGTTGCGATTCGTTAATTGGTTGGGATAATACTGGTTATGATGTGTATGTGGCTAAAAACGATTATGCTAAGCTTTGGAATAAAATTAATGAGCAACCTAATGCCTTTGGCTATTTAGCGCACCCCGCTAATACGGATTATGATAATTTATTTACAACGGCTGTTAATTTAAGTGCGGATAATGCTATTGTTGGTTTAGCGGCACGCAATGGCCCGGCTAATTCTACCAATAGTACCTATTCTAATCCATCAACCGGAAATTACATTACTCGTTATAACGATGCCTTAAAAAGAGGGTACCATCTAGGTGTTGGTTTAGATCATGATTCGCATAACTCAGTTTTTGGTAAACAAACTGCTGGTCGTTTGGTAGTAATGGCGACAAGTTTAACACGCAGCGATATTTTAGATGCTTTCAGACACATGCGTTTTTATAGTTCGGATGATTGGAATACAAAAGTAAATTTTACCATTAAAAATAATCCGATGGGTAGTATGCTTTCTTATTCAGGAACACCCACCTTAGTGGCTTCGGTTACTGATGCTGATGTGTCGGAAACGGTTTCGTCTATCGTGGTTTATTACGGTATGCCTGGTAGTGGTGCCAACCCAACGGTTTTAACAACGGTTACTAATACGGCCAGTTTATCTTATACACATAACTTAGCAAATAACAGTTCGTATTACTACTATTTAAAAATTACACAAGCCGATGGCAATATTATTTGGACTTCACCCATTTGGTATACGCGAAACGATGCTTTAACAAACACGCCCCCTGTAGCTAATTTCACAGCGTTGAGCAATACAGTATGTGCTGGTCAAACTTTAACCTTTACAGATAATACTACTAACGGTCCTTCGGCATGGAACTGGTCACTGCCAGGGGCATTACCAAGCACCTCAAATTTGCAACATGTGATTGCTAATTTTCCAACGGCTGGTGTTTATACCATTTCATTAACTGCCTCTAATGCTTTTGGTATTAGTGCTGCGCATACACAAACAATTACGGTAATACCGCTACCAACTTTAATGGTTGATCAAGATACGATTTGCAGTGGCCAAACCGACACCATTAAAGTGACTGGTGCAAGCGCCTATTCATGGAGCACCGGGCAAACAACTGGAACTATTGTTGTTTCGCCTACTTCTACTTTTTTCTCAGTCGTTACTGGAACACTAAATGGTTGTTCAAACTATAAAGTCGTGTTAATAGCTGTAGAGAGTTGTGTTGGTATTGAAGAGTTGGTTAAAAATCATTTTCAGTTGTTTCCCAACCCTGTTAGTGATTTTTTAACGATTGATTTTAAAGAATTAGTGAACGAAAAAAAGATAGAGGTATATGATGAGTTTGGTAAATTACTTTTGGTGCAAAAAACAACAGAACCAATTTTACAAATACCATTGGAAGATTTTAAAAATGGAATTTATTTTATAAAAATTGTATTGGATGATAAACACATCACTTCTCAAAAGTTTGTGCTTTACAGAGAGTAGTTTTTTACGATAAAGAAGTTATCAATTACTTTGGCAGCCCAGAATTGTCAAAACAATCCAAGGCGTGACTTGACGAAAGCTCGACCCGACGGAGGAGGGACAAGCCAAAAAAGATTATTGGTAATTTTTTCACAAAAACAAAGTCACTTTATGTATAAAAAAATCCTTCGCTGTAGTGGCAGCAAAGTATTTTGGTAAGCATTAGAACTTGTTTTATTTTTTTGTTTTATCTACCAAAACGGATGAACCTGATTTAATGTGGTACACTTTTTCGGTTATTTTGGTAGCTTCTGGTTTTTTAACAGTGCTGGCATAATTAAATTCAGCAATCAATTCGTCCTTACTCACTTTTAAAACAAGATAGCCGTGATCTTCATTATTGCAATATTTCATGTGAGGATTATTTTTTAAATAAAGTTCTTTGGCTTCCGCTACTTCTTTGGCGTTGGCATACTCATCATCATTGGCAGATGTAATACTGGTGACCACAAATTCAATGGCAACATTATCGCTTGTATCCTGAGTACCCTGCAAATCCGTTTCCATTGCAAACGATGAATGGTAATCTCCAGTGACAATGACTATGTTTTTGAGTTGAGTGTTTTTTAAGTAGTTGACAAATTTTTCACGTTCATAGGGATATCCATCCCAGCCGTCCATGTATGTAGCACCTTTTATTTTATCTGGTTGAAACATAGGGCCAAAAGGCACTTGGTTGCCAATAATATTCCAGCTAAAAGACTTATCTAAGGTGTTTGTTAGCCAGTTATATTGTTCTTTACCTAAAATGCTGCGCGTTGTATCTAAAAAATTAATAGCCGCAGAGCTATCAACTTGCATTGTTCGTCCTTCAATGCGAGTATCGAGTAATACCAGGTTAATTAGTTTACCAATAGAAAACGAACGGTATAAATGACTCTCTGGTTTTTTATTTACAGGAAGCCATTCGTAATAGGCTTTAGTGGCTGCTGCCTTGCGCGCATACCAATCACCTTCATTAGCTTGATGATTTTGAGCACCGTCTACATAGGCATTGTTTGCAATTTCGTGATCGTCCCAAGTTGTCATAAAAGGTTTTAACTGATGTAATTTCATCAAGTCTTTATCTAAACGGTACAGCGAATAACGGGTGCGGTAATCGCTTAAGGTAATTATTTCTTTATTGGGTACATTCAATCGGCCAATGGTAGTATCTCCATATTTGCCAACGGCATATTCATAAATATAATCACCTAAATGAACTACCATATCAATTGCTTTATCTTCGGCCATAAAACGATAATTATTAAAGTAGCCCCATTCATAATTACTGCAGGATGCAAATGCAATGGTTGATGTGTTTAAATGATTGCTCAAGGTTTTGGTTTGACCAACAATTGAATAGATATTATTATTATCATATGAAAAACGATAATAGTAAGCCGTGTAAGGTTTTAAATTGCTAACATTTATTTTTGTGGTGAAATCGGAATTTGTATTGGTTGTAATGGTACCTGTTTGATGATTTTGTTTAAAGTTTATATCGGTTGCTATTTCCCAAGTTACTTTAGCTTCTAATATATTTTTATCTAAGGTTAATTTTGACCAAATAACTACCGAGTTTTGAGTAGGGTCGCCACTAGCTACGCCATGATAAAATGGTGCTAAGGATTTGTTTAAATGAGGGATTAACTCAGAATCAATATTTAAATTGTTTTGACAAAACCCAGAATATGTGATTAAAAACAGAAATATAGCAATAGTAATAATTCTCATTGTTTTTTCTGTAAATCTAATAACAATTATAAAAAGGTGTATTAATGGATTGTTAACTTTTAATCTAAAAATGAGATAAACAAACTAGTTGTAATCCCACAATTTAGTAATAAATTTATTTTGCTTAACAACAGTTTGGTTAACTTCTTCGCCCAACAAATCAGCCATGCGCATGTAATTACTTCGCGCTGATAAACGACGTGGTTCGAGCATAATGATCTTTTTATCAGCTAAAAAGCTCTCTTCAAATAAACAGAGTGGGAGCAAGGCACTTTTACCAGCCCCCGGAGGTGCGCCAATAATTACCGTGTTATGGTCCTTTAGTTTTTGCTGAACTTCAGGGATAATTTCTGCAATAGGTAGTTGGGTATTTTTGTAATCAAAGGGCATCGAGTAAAGGTAATAATTATTTAGGGTATATGCGCGTGTCCCCGCAAAAGAGGCAGCGGTGCCGGGCTGTCGCTACAAGCTTTTGCTGAACTTCGGCTCCGCTCAGTTACCCCAAAAGGCTTTCCGCTTGCATCCCTCACGCGGGTTTAAATTATGTTCGGAGTTTTAGTTGCATCTATATCTACATTAGAAAATTAAACGATCGAATTTAGGCTATGTTTTTGTGCAGCAATAGCAGTAAAAATAAAGCAGGGTAGGCATGTGCAAGCGGTTATTTTTATCTGCGGTCCTTTAGGAATTGCCTATCACAAAATCATAAGCTTTTGATTACTTTTGGCTGCAAAAGTATTGGCAGTTATTTGGGAGTGCGCATGCCGGCAGCTTTATATGCCCATATATCTGGCGATAGCAGCGGAGCGGAGGTATACTTATTTTAAACATTTAAGTGTGTTTAAGTGTTTAATATAAATGAAAATAACAATCATTATTACCATTTTAATTTTAGCGATTATGATTATTACGCAATCGTTTGTGTCTAAAAGCACTAAACAAACAGAAGGACATGCCTATAAAGTAATTGAAGTACATGATCAATTTGAAATTAGAAAGTATGAACCCGCTCTGTTTTCGGGAGTAAAACTCACCAGCAAAGGCTACAAAGAGTCATCTGGCTCGGGCTTTAGAATATTGGCTGGTTATATATTTGGTGATAACGAAAAGAATCAGAAAATTGCCATGACGACACCAGTAGTGATGGAACTAGGCGATACAACTAAAATGTTATTTAAGGTGCCCGACGGTTATACGATCGAACAATTACCTCAACCTAAAAACTCAAAAATTACTTTTGAAAAACAAGAAGAAAAAATTGTGGCAGCTATTCGCTTTGATGGTTGGGCCAGCGATGAAAAAATTAAACACTACACTTCTGTTTTAACCTATGCCTTAGCAAAAGAAAAACTAGAACATAGGAATACATTTAGTTTTTTGGGATATAACCCACCTTACGAACTAGTAAACAGACGTAACGAAATTGCTGTTGAGTTAATTAATTACGCTAGTAAGTAAATATTTTATTGTCTTGTTGTCGCAATACTTCGGCGCCGCTCATTAAGCTAGTACAGACGCCGTCAGGCTTTCACTTCAAGCTTTCACTGCACTGCGTTTTTCGTTTCAATCCTTACACAAATATGCTTAGGCACGCCCAAAAGCTATTTATTCTTTTAAAAAGCTGATAGTTTTTTCAATAACCTGTTTGGCATCATCAGGCATTACGCCATTAAATGGATGTTTTGCTCCAAAGGTATGATCGCCATTGAGGACGGTAAATAAAATACCTTTCTTAGCAATTTTTTTTAGTTCTTCGGCATCATGGTATGACACTGCTTCGTCGCTCGTACCATGAATAATTAAAAAAGGAATTTGTAATCGCTTAACAACGTGATTTATGTTTAGGCGTTCTTTGTTATCTAAAAGGGTTTGATAAAATTGATAGTACATGGGCATGTTTTGTTTAGTTCGCCCATTCATGGCATACACAACTCCTTCTTGTTTCCAAGTATCAATTGTGCGTTGTTTGTTTCTGTTTATAAAATCGCTTACCGATGCCCAAGTCACTATTTTTTTTACGCGCTCATCTTCGCCTGCTTTTAAAATAGTAATACCACCACCACGGCTGTGACCTAATAAAAATAATTGATTAGAATCAATCTCAGTTTCTAATCGTTCATCAGCCAAAGTCCAATCAATTACTAATTTTAAATCGTCAAGCTCAATTACATAATTATTATGGCCAAATGCTTCTAAGTCACCCAAATTCAGAGGGTCGGTAGGAGTAGTACCGTTATGTGAAAAATTAAACTTTATAAATACAAAACCTGCATCTGCAAATTGCTTAGCTACGGTTTCAAAATGCCCCCAATCTTTAAAGCCTTTAAAACCATGCGAAAAAATAACAATTGGTTTTGCCACACAAGTGTTGTTATAAAACACATCCAATAAAATGTGTTTATTGGCGCTGCCTGCAATAGCTATGTTTTGTAATTGTATCATTGGTTTTTTTTTAAAAAATTATTTGGTGCGCTAAAAACAATCTTTAAAAACTGACTTGGTAAACATCCATATTGTTTCTCGGAATATTAAATACCTCAAATCCTCCAGCTTGTGGTATCATCTCAATTAAATCAAAGCTTTTGCAGCCTTTGCTTAATCCTTCAAAAATTAAGGTAAAGCCTCGCCCATCGTTTAATGTCCATTGTGGGGCAAAGCTAATATTAAAGGCGGTAATTAATTTCGCTCTTCTATTCGAACCATGTTCTACTAAATACGTGCTTGGCCAAATACGATAGGCATCATTGCCATCGCCATCGCAACTGCAATGCACAATGGTTTGTCGCTCTTCGCTTTCCAAGGTTTTTACTTCTTCTTTTACTTCGACTTTAGTTTTGGTTATTTCTTGTGTTTCAATCATTTAATGCAAAGTTATTGATTTTAAACTACCTTCGCAGAAAATATAATTATTGCAGACCACAATCCCCCACGCCAACAGTATTGAGGCATCAGAATCTGATTACTTATTTATTGCAACATCTCAATTGCCAAATTCAGGTAATGGTCTATTTACAGCTATCGCTATTTATAAAGATGAAGTGATTTCCCTATTTAAAGGTGAAGTGTTAACCACCTTACAAGCTAAATTGAGATCTAACAAAGGGAATGATAAATATTTTATCAGTTTACCTAATGGCACCATGATGGATTCGATGCGAGTGGCATGCTTTGCTAAATATGCCAATGATGCAGAAGGTTATTCTAAATCTAAATTTAAAAACTCTTCAAAAATTGCTTTAGACGAAGATAATAACGTGTGCATTATTGCTACGCGGAACATTAAAGTGAATGAAGAAATATTTTGCGGCTATGGAAAAGCCTATTGGAAAAAGCATTCCTGAGCAAACGAATTAATTATCTCTTTTCAGCCATCCTGTAATGCTCATGCGTTGCTGTTGCGTAACGAGCACTTCATGATGTAATTCATTACTTTTAAAAAAAACGGTGGTACCTTGCTCTGGCGCTATTTTTTGATTATTGTAATTTTGATATACCATTAACTGGCCGCCATCGGCTTCCTTCCAATCTGCGTTTAAATAACTAATCATCGAAAATTTACGACTTGGATTATTATTAAAGCTATCGATATGTTTTTTGTAAAAACTACCAGCTTCGTATAAGGAATAGTGAAATTCGTAACTATTAATACCTGCAAAGCAACTACGGTTTAAGTACTTTATAAAGTCGTCTATTTGGTCAAAAAACTCATTTTCGTACTCATTATCATGTTCTCTATCGAGCCAGTAAATAGAATCGCTGCGAACGGCTTTGTCGTGAGAAATGATGTCACTGTTGCCAGTACCAGCAGCTTTCATCAAATTTTGCTTTACAAGCGATTGTAAATTTTGTTTGAGATGATCAGATAATTCGATACTCAAAAAATCTTTTGAAATTCCAATATTATCTTTGATAAAACCAGAAATAAGCGATTCAAAGTCATGTTCCATGAGGCCTTTATAGCCTGAAAGTACAGACGGTTAATAAAGGTAGTTTATTAAATGGATAATTGAGATAAAATAAATTTATATTTTTTTGAATGCGAATAGGTAACTATTAAAACTTTTAATATTATTGCTGCGTATTATACTTGCATGGCTTCAGAAAGACATATTTCGATTAAAGATTTTCATTATGATTTGCCTGATCATCGTATTGCCAAGTACCCCTTGGAAGAAAGAGACTTATCGAAGTTGTTAGTGTATCAAAACGGAACTATTACCGAGTCGCAATACATTGATATCGATACCTTTTTGCCAACGGAGTCGATATTATATTTTAATAATACAAAGGTCATACCTGCGCGTTTATTTTTTCAGACCTCAAATCAACGTGATATAGAAATATTTTGTTTAGAGCCAATTTCCGATAATGCCGATGTGTATGCTAATATGTTGCAACAGGCGAGTGCCCGATGGAAATGTTTAGTGGGTGGTGCTGCTAAATGGAAAGAACAATTTATTAATTTAAGTACAGCCCAAATACAAGTTAAAGCAGAAATAGTAGAGCGCTTGAATGGCGCTTTTATATTAGAGTTTACTTGGGAACCAGCAGATAAAACCTTTGCTGAAGTATTACAAATAGCTGGAGCAATTCCAATTCCTCCATACTTAAAACGTGCAACCGAAGAGCTTGATTTAGAACGCTACCAAACTATTTACGCTCAAAAAGAGGGATCTGTTGCAGCTCCTACTGCTGGCCTACATTTTACGGATAGGGTTTTCGGAAAATTGAAAGCAAAACAAATTAGTGTCAATTACATTACCTTACATGTGGGCGCTGGTACTTTTAAACCGGTGAAATCTGAAACGATGACAGGTCACGACATGCATGGCGAATACATAGATGTTCCTTTAGAAACGATTGAATTTTTGTTGAAGAATATCGATAAAGATATTACAGCAGTTGGTACAACATCTTTAAGAACATTAGAAAGTTTATTTTGGATTGGTGAAAAAATTTCAAAACAATCCTCTTTAACAGTCAGTGATTTAATGGTGGAGCAGTGGCAACCATATGAAGCTTCAAACAATCAAATCAGTGCAAAAGAATCATTACAACATATCATTGCTTTTTTAAAGCACAATGGCTTAAAAAATTTGTATGCTAAAACGAGCATTTTAATTGTACCTGGATACCAATTTAAGATTGTGAAAGCTTTAGTAACTAATTTTCACCAGCCAGAAAGCACTTTAATTTTATTGATTGCTTCTTTTATTGGAGAGGATTGGCGCAAGGTATACAAATATGCTTTAGAACATGATTATCGATTTTTGAGTTATGGTGATGGTTCATTGCTTTTTAGATCTAATCAAAAAGCTGCTCTAAAATCACAACCTTCTTTATAACGATTACATCCAAAAGCGGATTTGCCTTTTATAATTGTTCCTTGTTTACATTTCGGACAGGTTTGACCCTCGCTAACATTATTGCTGACAGTGGTAATCGAAATCACAGCGTCTTCAATAAATTCAACTAGGTTTTCTTTATTTAAAATTAAATGTCCGTTTACTTTCTTTGAGTGAATCGTAAAACCTTTAATGCTAGGTGTTTTCTTTTTTTGTATCAAGACTTGAATTTGTTTATCACTTAGTTTTTTACCACCAAACTCAAAACTAATTTTAAAACTACATCCTTCTTTAAAACGATTACAACCAAAAGCTGTTTTACCTTTCATCATCGTGCCTTGATGACATTGATGGCAAGTCATTGCTTCTTCTGTTTTAGGTTTGCCAGTTGAGGCTCTCGAAGCTTCTTTCTTCTTTTCGGGTACAGTGCTATCATTTTTTGCAACAGCGTTTTCGATGGCTGCGGCAATCGAAGTCACTTTTTTTGCTTCTGCCTCAATAGTAATTAATTGCCCATGCTCATATTTTACTTCATGAGTTAAATCGCTCACCATTTGTTTCATTTCTGCTAAAAACAAATGCGGGTCGTATTCTCCTTTTTCTATTTGTCGTAATTTCTTTTCCCAAATTCCAGTTAACTCTACCGATTTCAATAATTCATTATTAATCGTTTTAATTAATTGAATACCTGTAATCGTCGGAATTAAATTTTTCTTTTGACGAACAACATAGTTACGTTTAAATAATGTCTCAATAATATTAGCACGTGTAGATGGACGACCAATGCCATTTTCTTTCATCATCTCTCTTAATTCTGGATCATCCACTTGCTTTCCAGCTGTTTCCATGGCTCTTAGCAATGAAGCTTCTGTATGCATTTTTGGTGGTTGCGTTTGTTTCTCCAACAAATCAGGAGTGTGTTCTCCTTTTTCGCCTTTCACAAATAAAGGCATTAACTGCTCTTCATCTTCCTTGTCTTCTTTAGCGTCCGATTCTTTTTTAGGGAATAATACGCGCCAGCCTTCTTCTAATATTACTTTACCAGTTGCACTAAATTCATTCCCCTCCACATCTCCTAAAACTACTGTATTACTAACCACGCAATCAGGATAAAAGGCGGCGATAAAGCGACGTGCAATTAAATCATACACCTGTTTTTCTGGTAAATACATCCCTGATGGAGGAACAATACCCGTTGGTATAATGGCATGATGGTCTGTTATTTTTTTATCATCAAATACTTTTTTGCTTTTACGAATTGGCTTATCCAAAATAGCTTGAGTAAACTGAGCATAAGGCTTCATGTTTTCTAGGATACCTTTTATTTTTGGATGCATATTCTCTGGCAGATATGTTGTATCAACCCTTGGATATGTGACTAATTTTGATTCGTATAATTTCTGTAAATGCTTTAAGGTATCATCTGCCGAAAAATTTAATTTCTTATTACACTCTACTTGCAAGGATGTTAAATCAAATAAAGGTAACGGACTTTCATTCGCATTTTTTTTTGTACTCGAAATAATTTCGAATAAATGATTTTTAATGCTCTCTAATATTTTAGTAGCATCTTCTTTTATGCTAAACTTGCGTTTGGTACTATTAAAAATAACGGCTCTATACGTTGTTTTTAATTCCCAATACATTTCAGGTTTAAAATTTTGTATTTCGTTGTAGCGATTTACAATTAACGCTAGAGTAGGGGTTTGCACTCTACCAATAGATAATACTCCTTTTCCAGCAGCATATTTCACGGTATATAATCTGCTAGCATTCATTCCTAAAAGCCAATCGCCAATGGCGCGTGCATTACCAGCAGCGTATAGCAAATCGTAATCTTTTCCGTCTTTTAAATTATTAAAACCTTCTTGTATAGCCTCGTCGGTCATCGATGAAATCCATAAACGTTTCACTGGTTTTGTATTTGATGCTTTAGATAACACCCAACGTTGTATCAATTCTCCTTCAATTCCAGCATCACCGCAATTTACTACTTCAGTACATTGTTCTATTAATGATTTCAAAGTATTGAATTGTTTAGTGACTCCAATATTATCAATCACTTTTAATTGAAACTTCGGTGGAATCATTGGTAGGAAATTCAAATCCCAACGTTTCCAATCATCGCTGTAATCGTCGGGTGCTTTTAGGGTACACAAATGCCCGAATGTCCAACTAATTAAGTAGCCATTGCCTTCATAAAAACCATCACGTCGGTTAGTTGCACCTAAAATACGGGCAATTTCTTTTCCAACACTAGGTTTTTCGGCAATGCAAAGTTTCACAGTTTTTGAGGTCTTTTTGAACGCTTTAAATTATAGTTAAAATTTTAAAGTCGTAAAAAAAGTTATCCGCAACTTTTTATATATTATTACCGTTTTTCAGAAAGTAATAGAAGTACTAAAGGCGCTACCCAATTTGCGGAACGCTCTATAAATTCAATGTATGGTTCCCCAGATATAGGTCTTGATAAAGCCGTTATAAAAGCCCAAAATACAGCCCAAATTAAGACAGGTTTTAAGGGGTAAATTAATATACTCAGAGCTACAATAACATCTAAAATGCCAATGATGGGCATTACTTGAATAGAGAATTCATTTGAGAACCCAAATGCCGTAATTAAATGTATCCAAGATGCTTTTACTAAAATAGCATTAATTCCATGACCTAAAAATGTTCCAAATATTCCAATTCTTAAAAATATATTTACTAAAACAATTACAGATGTGTATCTATCTTGAGAAACATTAATTTTATCTTGATAGCCTTTAGATAAACCAATATTTGGTATTCTTGTTAACAGTATATTATTTAAGAGAGATTGAAAACCAGCCATCTTAGTTAATCATTAGCATGACAACATCTTTTTGTCCATTTACATTTAGCTCTACAAAATATACTCCAGGAGCAATGTTCAAGTTATCCATTTGGTATTCGAAATTTATTTCCGATTTATTTATTTTTTCTTCCTTAACAGAAATACCATTTAAATCTAAAATTCTAATAATCCCGTTGCCTTTTTGAGAAGATTGAGTTTTAACTACGAAATTATTTTTAGCTGGATTAGGATAAATTTGAATTGGATTAAATTCTTGTTTTAAATTTTTAATATCTGTAGTAATTGATTTTACTAATGTAAATGTATCAATCACTGTATTGGTTTCATCAAATACATCACCGTGTAATGAATTTCCATTCACACAAAATTCAACAAAGTTATATTTGCTTTGATATTTTTGGATTAAGTTCGTTGGCGTGCCAGCATATAAAGGGGCTCCAGCTCCTCCGCAAACAATCTGACATCTTCCTTCTCCAGGATTACTGCCATAGTTGGCTACAGGGCTAGTTGTGCTTACATTTCTATTGATTGGTTTTGTTCTTTCGTACATGTGGTCATGACCATTGCAGATTAAATCTACACCATAATCATCAAAGGCTTGCCACCAAGTATTAAAGTATGAATTCATTTCTCCTGCATGACTTCCTATGGTGTAAAATGGTCTGTGAAAAAATACAATTTTCCAAGTAGCATTTTGATTTGCTTGTAAGGTGCTTACTAACCAATTATATTGCGCAGTGCTTGTTGGATTTTCTGAATTTAAACAAATAAATACTGCGTTTCCGTAGTTGAAAGAATAGTATAAATTTGAATTATTTACTTGAGGTAATTCAAAAGTATTTGGATATTTTGTGGCAGAATACGCGTCATGATTTCCTAAAGAATGGTAGATCAAATTGTTTTTAATATAATTGTTTCCGTTGGAAAACCAATTATCCCAATCTGAATTTGAGTTACCATCATTAACAATATCTCCATTATATATTGTGAAATCAGCATTTTTTGAGTGTGCTAGATTTGAAATTTGATTCCAAACAGATAAGCCAGAACGGCTATCACCAACTCCTAAGAAACAAAAACTAGATGTGTTTATTGGCGGTGCAGTATTGTATGTTAATTCTCCACTCCAAGCATTAACGCTTGAATCAAATAGCTTATAGTAAATTGTGCTGTTTGCTTGAGCTGAAGGAAATGTGTATTTAAAGAAATAATTATTTGCAGCATTTGCATTTCTGCGTGTTCCTGCAAATTTACCTTGTTCCAATGTATTTGTATATCCCCATTTAATTGAATCCGTTAACCCACTATTAACCCAAGTAACAGTTAATCCGTTTAGCGGATCATTTTGACTGCCCCAACGAATATCCTTTAAACTTAAAGGAACGGTTGTGTTTCCAAGTAATTCAAAATTAAAGGTAATGTCAGAACTAGTAGCGCCTGTTTGATGAATTTCAGCTGCTATAGTGTTATTTCCTGAAGTAAATACAGTGGAGTTAAGAGTAGCAGTTAGCCAACTTCCACCATCATCAGATGCGCTAGTTGCTAATGTTGTGAAGTTAACAGTTCCAGTTAAATTATTTCTATAAACTTCGTTTCCGTTTACATAAATCACTACACCATCATCGCGTTTTACTTTTAATGTGTAATTTAAATATTGTGAAGCATTTACAATATTAATTGTTTTTCTAAAATAGGTTGTTATGTATTTTGAAGTGGAACTTGGTCCAAATCCAACAACAGTTGTTTCATCGCCATCACCATAGCCTAATTCAGAAGCACCACTTGCCCATGAAGCATCATTAAAACTTGAAGCTCGCCATGCAGTACCTTGGTTAGAACCATTATCTGAATATTTCCAAGTGTCTCCAGATACAATCAAATTAGTTTGAGCCAAGCTTACCTTAACAACAAAAATCAACACTAATAAAGAAAATATTTTTTTCATTTTTTATAATTTAGGTTAAAAGTATTATTACATATCTTTTCTTTATCCATTTAGTTGAAGTTTTAAATATATTTATCGCTAAGTTTACAATCACTAAAAAATGTATTTTTTTAATAATGGTTTATTTACAACAAAGTATTATTAAGTTTATTTTTGTTGATAGCATTCCAATAATTGCATGAAAAACAGTATAATAGAACTCCTAGACGCCGAACGCAAAGCACTCAACTTATTTCATGAAGCCGAGATAAGAGGATTAATTGTAGCTGGCAAAACCGAAAAGCAATTGAACGAAGAACTCTTTGCTTTAGCTTTTAAATTATATGGCATTAAAAAATACTGGCACAAACGTATTGTGCGTTCTGGTAAAAACACCTTGCATCCATATCGTGAAAACCCTCCTAATTTGATGATTGAGGAAGATGATATTTTGTTTTTTGATTTCGGTCCCGTGTTTGAAGATTGGGAAGCAGATGTTGGTAGAACTTATGTGATTGGAAATGATTCATTAAAATTAAAACTAAAAGCAGACATTGAAGCGGCTTGGAAAGAATCCAGAGATTGGTTTTTTACTAAGACTAGTATAACAGGCGCAGAGTATTACCAATATAATGTTGACTTAGCAACTAAGTATGGATGGACCTTTGGTGGTGACATTGCTGGTCATTTAATAGGTAATTTTCCGCACGAAATAATTGAAAGCGAAAGCAGAGACAATTATATTCATATAGACAATCAAAAAGATATGCATTCGCCAGGAGCATCAGGCACTAAACGTGAATGGATTTTAGAAATACATTTTGTAGATTTAGAAAAACAAATTGGAGGATTTTACGAACAGTTTTTGGTGTAACAAAGAGTAGACGATTATAAAAAAGGGTTTTTCATATTTATATAAATTTCCGAGCATCACTGTTATTATAGTGGCATGTTTAACTATTATTCAAGTGCATTTGAATTTAGCACGTTATAAATTTGATAATGTCATTAAGTGGGATGTCATTGGCTATTATAGCTATTTACCAGCAACTTTTATTGAAAAAGATGTGACTTTAAGTTTTATTAATCCTGAAAATAAAATTAAATACAATGGCATTAAATACGGTTATGTGGATGACTCAAAAGGAAACCATATTATTAAATATTCGATGGGCATGTCGGTATTGTATGCCCCTTTCTTTTTTGTGGCTCATGTTTTAGCATCGCCTTTAGGATATCCATCTGATGGCTATTCTGATATTTATCAATTTTTTATTGAGTTTTCAGGATTGTTTTATTTACTGATTGGCCTATGGTATTTGCGAAAATTATTATTACAGTTTTATGATGAGAAATTAACTGCCATTACTTTAGGATTGGTTTTTTTTGGAACTAATTTAATGTACTACTCAACTGTGGAGTCGCCTATGACTCACGCTTATACTTTTTCATTGTTTTCGGTTTTGCTTTATTACACTTTTGATTTTTATAAAAAAGCGAGTTTCAAAAATACGATTGTCTTAGCCATTAGCTTTGGTTTAATACTATTAGTGCGCCCACTCAATATCTTATTGATATTGCCTTTTTTGTTTTTTAATGTTAGCTCATTTAATGATATAAAATTGAGGTTTGCATTTTTAATCAAACATTATAAAAACGCTTTGTTATTTATTGCTATTAATTTTTTGATGGTATTGCCGCAGTTACTCTATTATAAATATCTTACAGGGAATTACTTTACGTTTTCATATGGTAAAGAAGGATTTTTCTTTAATCAATTTCATCTGTTAGATGTATTATTTAGTTTTAGAAAAGGTTGGTTTATTTATACCCCATTGATGTTATTAGCATTGTATGGAATTGCGAAAATGAAAGCTAATCATCCTTTTAAAACTTCTGTTTTAGTTTTATTACCTATTTACCTGTATTTGGTTTCGAGTTGGTGGTGTTGGTGGTACGGAGGGTCTTTTAGTCAGCGCTCCATGATTGATATCTATCCTTTATTAGCATTGCCATTGGCGGCTTTCATTTTTCAGATAAGTTATTTGTCAGTTAACAAACAAAAAGTCATATTTACTATTATCATATTATTTGTTTTACTGAATATATTTCAAACGGTGCAGTACAAATATAATATCATTGATTTTGATGGTATGACTGCCAAAGAATATGTTCAGGTATTTGGAACTTTAGATGATAAAAGAATCGACACGACCTTATTAGATAAACCTGATTACGAGCGCGCTGTATTAGGTCTTGATAAATAATGTTATAAATAGCTCAACTGGCTATATAAACGGTAAATAAAACTACCTCTAAATGCTTACTTTTACGGAATGGCATTTTTGCTTAAAGAAAATATTAAAGTTGCAACTGATTCCATTAAAGGAAATAAGTTAAGAGCATATATCACCATGCTTATTATTTTTTTAGGAATTACTGCCTTGGTTGGAATTTCCTCTGCTATTGATGCCATTAAAGGTTCAATTAATAGCAACTTTACAAGTATGGGTGCTAACTCCTTTACTATCCGAAATCGAGATGTAAGTGTGAGAGTTGGACGACACGGAAAACGTGCAAAAAAATACCAATCTATTACTTATAAAGAAGCCATGCGCTTTAAAAACGAATTTAACTTTCCTGTCACAACTGCTGTTTCTACAATGGCATCATTTAGTTCACGTATAAAATTTGAAGCCGAAAAAACAAATCCAAACATTCAGGTGTTTGGTGGCGATGAAAATTATTTAGTAACGAGTGGATATGAATTAGAAAAAGGAAGAAATTTTTCTCCTCAAGAAATTTTAACAGGAACTCACATTGTGATGATTGGTAAAGATGTTGAGTTTGCTTTATTTAAAGGAAAACAAAAAGCCTTAGATAAATTTATTACTATTAATGGCGGTAAATATAAAGTGGTTGGAGTGCTTGCGGCAAAAGGAAATAGTATGGGTTTTGGTGGAGATAAAGTCTGCATTATTCCATTAACTACAGCTCGTCAGTATTTTAGTAAACCCGACATGAGTTTTACGATTAGTGTTTTAGCGAAAAATGCCGCTTGGTTAGATTTAGCTTTAGGAGAGGCCAATGGATTGTTTCGTAAAATTAGAAGCGTGCCAATAGGCGAAGAAGAAAATTTTGAGATTACTCGTGCTGATAGTTTAGCAACCATGTTAATTGGCTTAACAAGTAAAGCGTCGATGGGTTTTATTATTATCGGCATTATCACTTTGTTAGGTGCAGCCATTGGTTTAATGAATATTATGCTAGTAACGGTAACAGAGCGTACTAAAGAAATTGGTATTAGAAAAGCGATGGGGGCAACGGCTCAAACAATTAAAAATCAATTTTTAATTGAAAGTGTGGTGATTTGTTTTTTTGGCGGAGGCTTCGGCATTTTAATGGGCATTATTATGGCCAATGTTATTTCTCTTTATTTTAGCTCAGAATTGTTTATTCCTTGGTTTTGGATATTTATGGGCTTTACCATTTGTATGATTGTAGGATTGGTAAGCGGTTACTTACCTGCAAAACGTGCCTCTCAGTTAGATCCGATTGAGAGCTTGAGATTTGAGTAGTTCATTTTATAACTGAAACAAAATGGTAAGCATGAATTATCTGGCACTTTGAACGATTGAAAAGATAAAGAATCTATTTCCTTACCAGACCATAATAAAAACCGAACCCAAGGGTAATCATACTCATGTTCCAATTGTTTTTTACTTTGGTGTAATCAAACCAGCCCTTAAAGCCAGGGTAGTTAGGATCAAATTGTCCGAAATTATAATTATAGGATAAGTGTCCGCCGATAGCAAAATTCGGGTCAACTATAAAATACAAGCCAATCATAGGCTCTACAAACGAGCTATTAAACTTTGTTGGGTATTTTCCTATCAAGGTATCACTCTTATATCTGACACCTTTAAATTCGTTATAATTATAACCTGCGTTTAACGAGAAAGTTGCAAAACCATTATCACTAAAAAATTTATCGAAGCCTAATTTTAAATAACCATTTTGCGATTGCATATTTGTATTTACATTTTGATCTCTGAATGCTTTTTGTGGTTTGTAATAAGTGTAAGCATAACCAACACCTACAAAAAAGTTTGATACGAGTTTGCAAGTTATGTTCAAATCGCCCGCCATAACTCCCGAAAATGAATTACGAAACGATTGACTTGAAACTACTTTTGGGATACTTACATTTCCTCTTATGGCAAAGCGAGGTAACTCAGGTGCTTTTTCTTGTGCAAACGAAAACAAGCAAACATTAAAAATTAAATATGACAAAATGTACTTCATTAATTCAAAACGTTTGCTTGATTAAAATATTGTTTATAGAAAACGCGACTAGGCAAATTTAGCTTCAAAAGCTTTCATCACCTCTACTAACACTTGCACACTTTCAATTGGCATCGCATTATAAATAGAAGCTCTGTATCCACCCACATCTCTGTGACCTTTGATACCATCAATGTTTGCAGCTTTTACAACTTTTTCAAATTCAGATTCTAATTCAGGCTTGTTTAATAAAAAGCAAGCATTCATGTTACTTCTGTCTTCTTTAGCTGTTGTACCAACAAATTGAGAGTTTCTATCAATTTCGTTATATAACAAATCAGCTTTCTTTTGGTTAATCCCTTCAATCCAGCTAATTCCTCCATTTTGTTTTAACCAACGTAAGGTAAGCATGGTAACATATACTGGGAACACAGGAGGTGTATTATACATAGATTCTCCTTTAATGTGTACGTTATAATCTAACATCGATAACATTTTACGTCCTGTTTTACCAAGGATGTCTTTTTTTACCATCACCATCGTACTACCTGCAGGACCAATATTTTTTTGCGCACCAGCATAAATTAATGAGAAGTCTTTTGCATTTACGTTTCTGCTAAATAAATCAGAACTCATGTCGCAAACTAAAGGCACATCACATTTAGGGAAACTTTTTAATTGTGTTCCGTAAATTGTATTGTTAGAGGTAATATGAAAATAGTCGGCATCTTTAGGAATTTCATATCCTTTAGGAATGTAACTAAAGTTTTTGTCTTCTGAAGAAGCAATGACTTTAGTGTTTCCAATAATTTTAGATTCTTTAATTGCCTTACTTGCCCAAACACCAGTGTTTAAGTATGCTGCGAAACCAGTTTCCGTTAATAAATTATATGGTACCATGGCAAATTGCATACTTGCACCACCACCTAAATACATCACTTCGTAATCATCTCCTACTTCAAATAATTCTTTAATTAAAGCACGAGCTTCATCCATAACTGCCACGTAGTTTTTACTACGGTGAGAGATTTCTAATAACGATAAATTCATATTATCGAAATTTAAGCAAGCCTCAGAAGCTTGTTTTAAAACGTCTATAGGTAAAATACCAGGACCTGCACTAAAATTGTGAACTTTTGACATAGTGGTTATGATTTGATTTTAGAATACCAAAATTACTAATTATATATTATAGCATAAAATAATCTTTCAAGGTATAATTTTAGAAATAAAAAAGCCCATCTGCTTTTGATAGATGGGCTTTCAATTATTAAAAGGATACTATAACCAACCACCCATAGCAGTTTTTACAGTTTTCTTTCTTCCTTTACAATCTCTATGAGTTCGGCACGAGCTAATAAACGCTATGATTGTGATACTAACAATTAAAAGACTAATATATTTATTGATTTTCATGGTTTGTTTTTAATATAATGAGAAGTAATATAAAAGCGACACTCTTATACTTCAACTAACGTACCAATTTTATCACCATTAATTAATTTTTGTAAGTTACCAGTCTTATTCATATCAAATACAATGATTGGCAAGTTGTTTTCTTTACATAAAGTAAAGGCAGTTAAATCCATTACTTCTAATCCTTTGCTATAAACTTCTTCAAAACTAATTTTTTCGTATTTAGTAGCGGTTGGGTCTTTTTCAGGATCAGCTGTGTAAATACCATCTACACGTGTTCCTTTTAAAATAACTTGCGCTTCAATTTCAATAGCTCTTAAGGCTGCTGCCGAATCAGTTGTAAAATAGGGGTTTCCAGAACCTGCCCCAAAAATAACCACACGTCCTTTTTCTAAATGCCGAACAGCTTTACGGCGAATAAATGGCTCGCAAATTTGTTCCATTTTAATAGCGCTTTGTAAACGCGTTTGCACACCTAAACCTTCTAAAGCTGATTGAATGGCCATAGAATTAATTACAGTGGCTAACATGCCCATATAATCGCCGTGAACACGATCCATACCACCTTGTTCGGCTTGGATGCCTCTAAAAATGTTTCCGCCACCAATCACAATGGCAACTTCGCAACCCGAATCGTAGGCTAATTTTATTTCTTTGGCGTATTCCATTAATCGAACTTGATCGATACCAAATCCTTTGTCACCCATTAAGGCTTCGCCTGATAATTTTAAAAGTATGCGTTTGTATTTCATATGTGAAGTTTCTAACCGCAAAGAGCGCAAAGCATTTGCAAAGAGCGCAGAGGGTGTTGGTGTTTAATTCTGAAGCAATGAGTATCATACGTCATATTTGAGATTGCTTCGTTTCACTCGCAATGACATTAAAAAAAGAACAAAAAAAATCCCGATTTTTTAATCGGGATTTTAATAAAATTAAGATAATGCGTAGCGTTTGAAAGCTGTTGCAGTTAAACCTTTATCAATACTTTGTAAGTATTGTAAAACGTTCATTTTGTTATCTTTAATATATTCTTGGTTTAATAAAGTAGACTCCTTGTAGAATTTAGCAATTTTACCTTGAGCAATTTTTTCAACCATATCTTCTGGTTTACCTTCTGCACGAATTACTTCACGAGCAATTTCTAATTCTCTGTCTAACATATCTTGAGTTACACCTTCTTTATCTAAAGCTACTGGAGCCATAGCTGCTGCTTGCATCGCTACGTTACGTCCAACTTCATCAGCAACAACTTGGTTAAAACCAACAATTACAGAAACACGGTTACCTGGGTGAATATAAGCAGATACTTTTTCAGCTGTGATAGTTTCAAAATATCCAATTTCAATTTTCTCACCAATTTTACCTACTTGCTCCATAAATTTATCGCCAACAGTAATGTCGCCGTTATATGGTAAAGTTAAAATCTCTTCTTTTGTTTTTGCATTTTTCTCTAAAGCGATAGTAGCGATAGAATCAGCAAAAGCAATGAAATCAGCGTTAATTGCTACGAAATCAGTTTCGCAGTTAACCCAAATTAAAATACCTCTTTTGTTGTCAGCAGATGTTTTAGCTAAAACAACTCCTTCTTTAGAATCTCTGTCTCCACGGTTAGCTGCTACTTTAGCACCTTTTTTACGTAGATAATCAATTGCTTGTTCAAAATCACCATTATTTTCTTCTAATGCTTTTTTACAATCCATCATACCTGCTCCGGTTTGTTGGCGTAGTTTGTTTACTTCTTGTGCTGTAATTGCCATTGTCTTAATTATTTATGTTTTATTTTTTTAATTTAAAAAAACGGCCTTCCCTTTGGAGGAACGGCCGTTTTAGATTTGAGAAGATTTAAAACTTGATTTATTTAGGTGAACAAATTTTTTAAAGCGGAATTTACTTTCGTAAATGAGCATTTAAAAAATGAAGTTCAACGACAAGAAATCATTTTTTTAAGCTTCTTAGTGAAAAATTATTTTTTCGCTGTGGTTCTTTTACGACCTGCTGGTTTACGAGCGCCATCTTCATCATCAGATTTAGCACCTTTTAAATTTAAGCCTGCTGCTAATTCTTCTGCTTCTTCTTTAGAATTTTTTCCTTCTTTCTCGTCAGCTGCAATAGCTTCTTTATCCATTTTACGATCGCCTAAACCTTCGTTAATTGCTTTACACATTAAATCTACGATGTAAGCAACAGAAGTTGAAGCATCGTCGTTAGCTGGAATAGCGTAATCAACAAAATTAGGGTTTGAGTTTGTATCAACAATTGCAAACGTTGGGATGTTTAAACGTTTTGCTTCTGCTACTGCGATATGCTCTTTAGTGATATCAACAATAAATAAAGCAGATGGTAAACGAGTTAAATCAGCAACTGAACCTAAGTTAGTTTCTAATTTAGCACGCTCACGAGAAATTTGTAATTTTTCTTTTTTAGAAATATTATCAAAAGTTCCGTCAGTAGCCATTTTATCAATTTGCGACATCTTACGAACTGCTTTACGGATAGTTGCAAAGTTAGTTAACATACCACCTGGCCAACGCTCAGTTACATATGGCATACCAACAGCTTTTACTTTTTCAGCAACGATATCTTTAGCTTGTTTTTTAGTAGCTACAAATAATATTTTTTTACCTGAACGTGCAATTTGTTTTAACGCTGTAGCAGCTTCATCAATTTTAGCTACCGTTTTGTTTAAATCAATAATATGAATACCGTTTTTCTCAGCATAAATATAAGGAGCCATTGCTGGATTCCATTTTCTTTTTAAGTGACCAAAATGAGCACCTGATTCTAATAATTCGTTGAATGTATTTGACATGTCTGTATAAATGTATTGTAAATAAATATTAACGTTTGCTGAATTGGAAACGAGCACGAGCTTTTTTCTGACCGAATTTCTTACGTTCAACCATACGTGGATCACGTGTAACTAAACCTTCTGCACGTAAAGCTTTTTTCAATTCTGGGTTGATTTCTACTAAAGCTTTTGCAATTGCTAAACGCACTGCTTGAGCTTGACCAGTAGTTCCACCACCATTTACGTTTACTTTTACATCATACTCACCAACTGCTTTTGCGTTGTTTAATGATTGTAATACGTAATATTGTAAAGTTGGAGTTTTAAAGTATTCTTTATAATCTCTTTTGTTGATAGTGATTACTCCTGTACCTTTTGATACATAAGCACGAGCTACCGAACATTTTCTGCGACCTGATGTGTTTATTACTTCCATTTGATTATGCAATAATTGTTGTTAAATCTACTTTCTTTGGTTGTTGTGCTGCATGATCATGCTCAGCTCCTGCAAATACAAATAAATTTGTATTTAATGTTCTTCCTAAACGTCCTTTAGGTAACATCCCATGCACTGCATGTTTAATTACTTCTTCAGGTTTTTTAGCTAACATTTCTTTTGGAGTAGCAAAACGCTGACCACCTGGGTGACCAGTGTAACGAACGTATTCTTTATCATCCATTTTAGCACCAGTAAAACGAACTTTCTCAGCGTTGATAACAACGATGTTTGCACCACAATCAGTATGAGGTGTAAAGTTAGTTTTATGTTTGCCGCGTATTAAATACGCAAGTTTAGAGGCCAAACGACCTACAACTTCATTTTCTGCGTCAACTAATAACCACTCTTTTTCTGAGTTAGCTTTGTTCACGAATTTTGTTTTATAACTTAATGCGTCCACGTTTGTATTGTTTTAATTTTTCTAATTTGGGCTGCAAATATAGGCTATTTTTATCTACTGCCAAGTAAAATGTCCTAGTTTCTTAAATTATTTTTAATTTTTGCGTTATTTATGCAAAAATATATAAATTTGTACCGCAACTCAAGGTAGTTTATGTCAGTTCGATCTATTCGGTAACATTACATTTATATCGACAGGCTAAATATAATGGATCACTTTATACTAATATCTGCCGTTAGGCATTTAGGCTCTAGTAATAACGAGGGCATTGAAAATGAACTTCAAAATGTGATTGGGGTTATTAATAAAATCCACAAAAAAAACTTTATCACGTCGTTAGATTTAGTCCCACCTAATGAATTTCAAGGCATTACTAATAGTTTACAGGCAACCTTAGAAATGATTTTTGATATTGAAGAATGTCTCATTGAAAACAACCTCGATTTTAAACTAAAGCATGTCATTTATCACGATACTATTAAAAGTGTTCAAAGTAAATACACCGCGTATGAGCGTTTAGGCTTTAGTTTAATTGATGCCCGACAACGATTAGAGTCTATCAAAAAAACAGATAGTCGCTTTTTAATTGCCACCAGCGATGAAAAAGCGAGCTTGCATTTGAATAACCTTTTTTTAATCTATGAAGATTACCTAGATTCTTGGAAAAAAGGCGATGTTGAATATGTAAAAGCTTTTTTAAATCACATGAATTATAAAGAAGTGGCTGCATTATTTAATATTAATACCTCAAGCGGGTGGAGGAGAGAGAAAAGTTTGAAAATGAAGCAATATTACACTATTAAGGAGATGATTTTGTCGGCTATTGATTCTTGATTTTATTAAATGCGGAGAATAAATTGTTTAATTGCCGCATATTTGCGGAGAATAATTTGTTTTGCGGAGAATAAGCTGTATTTTTACCGCATATTTGCGGAGAATAATATGGCACGGTATGTACATCAATTAAAACAATGGCCCAATTTTACTTGGGATAGCGAAGCTGTTATGTCTTCGTTATCCAACGTGCGCCATAAACAAGGCTTATTAAAAGGCTATACCAATTTTTTAGGTTTTGCTTTAAAAAGCGAAAAATTGCTACATACTTTATCATTAGATGTTCTTAAATCTTCTGAGATAGAAGGAGAATTTTTAAATCCAGATCAGGTGCGATCATCTGTTGCTCGACGTTTAGGAATGGATATAGCTGGTTTGGTTCCAAGCGATAGAAATGTAGATGGTGTTGTAGAAATGATGTTGGATGCCACTCAAAATTATGATAAACCTTTAACTAAAGACAGATTATTTGGGTGGCATTCTTCTTTATTTCCTAGTGGAAGAAGTGGCATGCACAAAATAACAGTGGGCAATTGGCGTGATAATGAAAAGGGACCTATGCAGGTTGTATCCGGTGCAATGGGCAAAGAGCGCGTGCATTTTGAAGCGCCAGAGGCTGATAGATTAGATGGAGAAATGACATTGTTTTTAGATTGGTTTAATTCTAATCACACAACTGATTTTGTTTTAAAATCTGCGGTAGCACATTTATGGTTTGTAACTGTACATCCATTTGACGATGGAAACGGCCGTATAGCGAGAGTTTTAGCCGATATGTTATTAGCAAAAGCAGATGGCGATAACCAACGTTTTTACAGTATGTCGGCTCAAATAAGAGTAGAACGAAAAGCTTATTATGATATCCTCGAGAAAACCCAAAGCGGCAATTTAGATGTTACAAAATGGCTGCAATGGTATTTGCATTGCCTAGATGGTGCTTTAAATACTACTGATAAAGCATTAAATGGTGTTTTACACAGAGCACAGTTTTGGGATAAGCACAGCAATGAAACCATAAACGAAAGACAACGCTTAATGATTAATAAATTATTTGATGGCTTTGATGGAAAACTTACTACATCTAAATGGGCAAAGCTTACCAAATGCTCAGCAGATACAGCGTTACGTGATATCCAATCGCTTATGCAAAAAGATATGTTACAAAAAGAAGAGGGTGGAGGAAGAAGCACGAGTTATGTTTTGAAATAGGTTCGATTCCCTTGCGGACTCGAACCTTAACTTTGAATACAGAAACTATATAAAACGAAAAACCCCGATAATTTCTTACCAGGGTTTTGCGGTCCGGACGGGAACCACTTATAATATAATAGCACTTGGCTTTCAGTTAGTTGAGTCAGTTTTATTAATCAATGCCACCGAAAATGCCACCTTTTAAAATACTTCAATTCAGCTTGTTAATGAACTTGTTGAAACGAAGTTAAAAATAAAAATTGATTAAATAAAATTTAATCAATGTGAATTTAATATTTTTTTTAAGTTGATAAGCTTACTTGAACATCAGTAATATCAATGCCTGTATAAGAACAAAATTCTTTTATGGTAATAAATTGATGTACTTCTTTTTGATTCTTCTCTCTGATTTTTTCAAGAAGTTTACGACCATATCTTTCACTTTTTCCAGTTATACGCATAATATCTTTAGGGTAAATACAAATACGCTGCAGAACTTTCATACACTATCTATGCTTTATCTATACATTAATTATACTTTATGTATAACAAAGATAACATTATCATTTATTGAATAATGTGGCATAATCGGAATAAAATTAACAAAATGATTATAAGCGGAACACGCTATTTCATTGTGATTCAAAGCTAATATACTTTTGTATTGTCAAAAAAATCTATTCGCGATAGGATTTAACTTTGACCGTTTTGGTGGTTGACTGCGCAGCAGCCAACAAAATGAAACTAAAATTTAAAAATTATAATCATGGCAATACAAAAAGGAATAATCAAGCTAAAAGGAAAAATCGGAGAATTATCTTTTTACAAAACACAAGACGGGCATTTGGCTCGTGAAAAAGGCGGTGTGGATGCTAGCAGAATAGCTAACGACCCAGCATTTGTTAGAACAAGAGAAAACGGTGCTGAATTTGGATCATCAGCCACCTCTGGAAAAACTCTGAGAGATTCGTTACGCACTATGGTAATGACCGCTTCAGATAACCGAGTTACATCTCGATTAACAAAAGTGATGACTGACATAAAAAATCTTGATACAACCTCAGCACGCGGAGAACGAACTGTTGGCACTGCTATTGCTCTTGCTCCTGCAAAAGCATTGTTGAAAGGATTTAATTTTAATAACAAAGCTATTTTAGGAAGTATGTTATTTAAATCTTATGCAGTGAATGTTGGAACGGGTGAAATAACGATTAACGGTCTTGTACCCATCAATGACATTGCTTATCCGGCAGGAGCAACTCATGTGAGTATTAAAAGTTCTTGGGCAAAAGTAGATTTTGTAAACAATATTTATGATGTACAACTATCAAATATTGTCAATGCGCCAATCGATGCGAATCCTACAAACATGTTATTAACACCAGCAGCTGCACCAGCAGGAGCAGGAACGGATTTGTATTTATTGCAAATTGAATTCTTTCAGGAAGTAAATGGCGTTCAATACACATTGAAGAACGGAGCTTATAATTCGTTAAGCATAGTTGAGGTAAATTAATCATGGAATTAATGCTCATTAGAAAATACGATAAGTTAGGTACTAATGGAACTCTATATAAAGGCGATGATATAATTTGTCATACTATTGAATTACCCTGGAAAGAAAATCAAAAAATGATTTCATGCATACCTGAAGGCAGGTATGCAATGGTAAAAAGATATAATGATAAATTTAAATGGCATTTTATTTTAATGAATGTGCCAAACAGAGCCTTTATATTAATTCATCCTGCAAACGATGCGCTAAAAGAACTGAAAGGGTGCATTGCACCTGTTACATTTTTAGCATCGGCTGGAAAGGGTTATGAATCTAAGAGTGCCCTAAAGAAAATAATCTCCATCGCTTTTCCAAGGCTAGAACAACAAGAAAAAATTTATCTAACTATTAAATCAAAAAACGAACTATGAAACTTATTGATAGACTAAAATCCCCAACACCAAAGTTCTTTAAAATATTAAGAAATGTTGGATTAGGATTAGCTGCCGCAGGTAGCGTTATTGTTGCAGCGCCAATAGCTATACCCACAATTATTGTAACCATAGGCGGTTATTTAATTGTAGCTGGTAGTGTGGCCACTGCTATAAGCCAAACTGTGACCGAAAACGAAACAATTAAACAAAACTGAATACTAATTATTAAAATCATGATTAAGATGCAAGAAGAACAAAATCAAATCGGAACTAAGCAAACAAAAGTTGAGTTACAAATTATACCTGATGAAGCAAAGGTTGAATTAAGCGCAAGGAAAATTATTTTTTCCATCACTTGTGATGGATCAAAATTAACCAAAGCAGATTCTGGACTCGTTGAGGAATTTCAGGAAGAAATTTGGGTAAATGCAAAAATTACTAAAGCAGAATCGGGACAAATTCCAGATATCGACGTAAGTGTGCACGAACGTTGCGGCTCTAAATTAACTAAAGCTGATTCAGGTATTGCTTAAAAACCAAATTATGTCAACACATCATAACATAGAAAGCGGAACTATCATGGGCACTGTTTCAGGAACAGTCTTAACTGTATTAGTGAACATAGGTTCATCGGATATTATTAAAACAGTTGTCCTTGCTGTACTTGGTGCAGTGGTTAGTTTTAGCGTATCGGTGTTATTGAAATGGCTGGTCAAGCGATTTAAAAGCAATTAATTGCATTAAAAGGCCGCCCAAGTGCGGCCTTTTTTTTATACAAATTTCAGTTTTTCAATGAGGTCACTAAAATAAGCAGGCGACCAAATTTGAAGGGCTTTATCATCTTTAATAAAGCGAACTACGTCTTCTTTTAAATTATCGAATGAAACTACATTGATCTTTTGTTTAAGCAGTACGATGATTTGTTCCGGTGTAATGCTTTCTTCCTTCCAGTCTCCTGTATCTTTGGCTCTGAGTAAAAAATGATTAACATCTAATTGAATTCCGTTTTTTATGTACCATTCCAGATCATACCAATCTCTTCCTTTTACTCTATTTTTCCATTTTCTGAATAAAAGCGCGTGCATTTTTCCTGCAAACAAACTTGGTTGTGTAAAACACTTTACATAAAAAGAGAAGGGTCGCAACAATAATTTTTCTTCTGTTTCAAAACCAAGGGGAGGTTTGCAATCGATTTCTATTTTAATTTTGATGTCCCTGTTTGATTTTATGCCAGCCTGTTTAACAATATCTTCAAGTACCAATTCTTTCCATATCGTTTCTGATTTCAAAAAAGCCGAATCTACACTGGTTTGTGCTGTTTTAACTTTCTCTTTAATGCTCACCGTTATTCCAATTGCTTCAAATTCTGAGACGATTGCAGGAAAGTAAGCCTCTAAAGAAAAATTGCTTTCCTCTTTTAGTAATGAAAAATCCAAGTCTTCTGAAAACCTATCCAATTTGTAAAAAATACGTAATGCTGTGCCGCCATAAAAAGCTGCTTTTTCAAAAAAATCTGTTCTTGACAATCCCGCCAGTGCTATTTCCTGCATGATTTCACGGAGGGCATCCAACGTTTGCTCTTCATTCTGCGGGTTGTATTCTGCTATCCATTCTTTAATCATAATTCATTCAATGTTTTAATAAGCATTTCAAGACTGTTTTTTTTAGGTGCATCACTCAGCCAGGAATGAATAATTGTTGTATCTAATTTCTTTAACATATTTTCATCCATCCGCAGATCTTCAATTAAAAAATCTTTTGTTTGACGTGTACTTCTAAGTGTAATTCCTGATGTGAAAATTACTTTATCACAAACAGCTTTTTCGCGAGAAGCTATCAGAGCATTTTGTTTAGGAGTAAGCTCTATGCTTTCTATACCAAAAGAATAATACGGGGAAGGAAGATGCTGATAACTAAATCTTCCCGCCGGAGTGTTGTACTTTTTAGCAGTTTTCATTGTTACAGAAGTGATTTCATAGACACGTTCTGGTATGAATCCCCAATAGGATAATGCAGCTTCGAGCGACACGTAACTTGGTCCACGCAAATGATTGGCTATTAAAAATGGCTCAGGAACCGGTAAGTCCGATTCGAGACCTGGTATATAAAGCCCTCTTCTTATGGAAAGTAATTGTCCGCTCTTCACCCATTCACTTATTTTATCATTTGGTCGCTTATAATCTTTAAGGATTTCCAACATCAAATGCCTAGAAAAGGGAGCGTCTCCAAAGCCTTTAGCTATTTTTCTTAATTCCATAATGTAATATTTATATACAAAAATCGGAAATATTCCGATTAAGTGCAATTATTTTAACAACAATAAATGATATTTTGTAGGATAATCGGAAATATTCCGATTATCCTATTTATTTTAAATTTAGAGGTTTACCGCCTCAGCTTTTACTTGCCTTTAAATATTTATAGAAGAGTGATTTGCGCAATTGCATTAAATGAGAAAGTTGCTGTTGCAAATTATTTTGATGCGCCTCAATTTGAGCTAATGTATTTTGAACATCTGCAAATGAACGATTGCCGGTATTAACTGAGTTTAAAGTTTCTTCAATTACATCAATTACATCACCTAAACGAACAAACTCAATGACTGAGCCTTTGAGGTATGGACGTAACAAACGAAGCTCCCAAATGCCCTGAAGCATGAAATAATAAAAATCTCTTTCATTTTTATCATCTGCCAGGAAAACAAATGAATTGCAAACATAATGCCTGAATGGCTTGCCTGAGTTGAGCCCTTTATTTAAAATAAAAAAGTGCGGTTGATTGTAGGTTTTACCTGATTTGTGTGTTTTGATTTTTGATTTTAACATAATGCTTTTTTTAAAGGGTTAGTATCCCTTTTTTCACCTTGTGTTTTGAACCTGTTTACTACTAATTTGAAAACAAAGAAAAAACCCAAAAAAACGAGCTAAATAAAAGCCCGAAAAAAATGAAAAAAGAAAGCATTTTGAAAAGGCTGAACAATGAGGTTGCCAAGGTTTTTGACAAAAAAAATACTACCTGAATGCGGTAGTATTAATAATTTTTTTTAATTAAAATAATACCGCATGAAGTGTGGAGATTATTTTTGCAAAACCCGAAGGGCTTGACCTTGCAATCCGAAAGTGGAAAGCCTTAACTTGCTTTTCTTTTTTTATTTTGGAATAATTTACCTGTTACTGCATGCTATTTTTAAAATAAATATCAATTGGAATGTAATGGTAAAAGCGCCTGCGGCGTGGGAAGGAAAACGGTTGCAAAAAATGAGTGAAGAGAGATGCATCCTGCAAGGTGCAGCGAACGAAATGAATGATTTGCAATCCGTTGTGCGGCGAGCCACCTGCGAGTGGAGAGAGGGTGTGCAGCATGGGAGCTTGAGGTACGAAAGCGGATGCAAACTATGTTGCAAGTGTGGCAAACTAAATAAATTAATCTACCTTAATTTATGCCACACGATAGCAACACAAGGGCAATGGGTTGGTTTATTTTTATGCTTGGGTTTTTGCGTTGGAAAAAATAAGCGCCCATTGAACGCAGCCCGAACGACTATGCAGGCGAGCTGAAAAGTTGGTAGCCGGTGGACTGAAAGTGGCTGAAATGAGTGAAGCTGAATTGTGAGGAATGAAACGAAGTAGCGTAGCGAATGAAGTGTAATGTAACATCAAGAAAGCGAAACGAATAAAGTTGCTTGAAGGACAGAATAGGCTACCGTGACGAAAGCACTGTGCAACGAGCAAAAAACGTGACAAACCAACAGCCTGTAAGGCAAAATAGCTTATGCTTAAAGCCTTGAAAAGACTTAGCTAAAGCATGTGCTATTTTGGTTTGGCGCGATTTGTTGCTTGCACCTGCTGAGGAACACCACTTTACCTATTCTAGTATAGGCTAATGTGCCATTAATACGAAGTTGGTGTAAAGTACTTTTTGAAATGTCGAGTAAAGCCATTACTTTATAAGTTTTGAGCCACTCTCGTTGTTTTTTTGTTTTTCGCGAACCAAATAGCTCGGATAATTCTTTAATAAGCGACTTTTTGAACTCAGCTAAGTCTGATTTTGTAATAATTTCTACTGCCATAGTCTTAAATATATTTAGATGGCAAAAATGATGTAACTAAATATTATTTATTCAGTAGTTGAATAGAGTTGAGCTTTTAAGAATTGTTAGTTTATGTAAAAACAGAATAAGACTGTTTGGTATAGTTTAGCCTTGGTACCGATCTGGGTGTAACTGGGGTATTTTATAAAAAAATGTTTATTTTCTCTATGAAATGAAGTAATGTAGGCGAAATTTTGAGATATTAGTTTTATAACTTACCTTTGTAATACAAATTAAATTTAATTGAGTTATCATGAAAATTTTAGTTAAAAAAGAGTCGCCTGTTTTTACTTCGGGGATTTCAATGGAGGAGCATAAAGCAAAAATGACCAGGATTTACGAAGCTAAAGTGAGACCTCAAATTGAGGCTAGGAAGATGAATAGGTCTAAATCTGTTGAACTTACTGCGGTTCAAAAAGCGCATCTTTCTTGTCACAGTCCTATCTAAAAATTATTGCCGGATGTAACGGAGCAGGTAAATCTACTTATTCAGAAGCTTATGTCTCTGACCTCGTTCCATTTGATTTTGATAAGCGATATCTTGAAAACTACAATACGCTTATAGACACTGAATTCCGTGGTGATATGGCAAATAATATGACTATTCTACAATTTGAGGATGCTATAGAGTTAGCGTTTGAGCGAAGAGAGAGTTTTTGTTACGAAACCAATTTCAGCGAAAGCCCTATTATTTGGGCGCAAAAAGCGAAAGCTCTTGGCTATAGAGTAGAGCTCATCTTTTTTTGTTTAAATACAATTGATATTGCTCATACTAGAGTTTTATACAGAACCCAAGATAATGGACATTTCGTGCCTGATGAAGTGATAAGGGAAAGATGGAAGAATGGATATAAAAATCTGAATTTGTTTTTTTCATTTTTTGATTATGTTTTGCTAGTTGATAATTCAATTGAGGATGCTTTACCATGTGCTTTATTTGAACTGGAAAAAGACAATGAGAATAGTTTTATCCTTCGAAAATTTGATGAAGAGATTCCTGATTATGCTAAAAGGCGATTTCCCGCACTTTTTGAACTGCTGCAATAAATTATAGATTTATTTTTTAAATTAAGAAGTAAGTTTTATTTTAAATCCTCAATAATTTTATTAACTAATAAGGCTTTGATTGTAAGGAGAAATTTAGTTGGTTCTTTGAGAAGACGGATTTCTGCTAAGGTGCGGTAGATTTCCCCAACTACTATGTGAAAGGCTTCGGATAAGCAGTCTGCTACTTCTTTTATTTTATTCTTATCACTCTTATTCCCCAGTATCCACCAATTATTTTTGCTAAATCTTTTCCGCCATATTCAACTCTTCCATTATTACACTTATTTACATCACTTGGAAAAGGGTCTCTAACCACAATTTTTGTAACAATCCAATCTCCGTTCTTTACAAAAAAATCAACCGCAGTTATTACAACAGCATGACCAACGCCAGGGTTGACATGATACCCTATGAGAATTGGTCTTTGCTCAATTAACTCCTGAATAAGCCACCTAATATTTGGCGCACCCTCTCCAAACGAAGCCCTAAGCTGAAATTCCTGATTACCTATTTTATAATCCCAGTTGTTTAAGTGATAATGTATCTGTTGGTAATTTGCGCCCCAATTAGGTATAAAACCATCTGGCTGAATCCCGAAAGTGCGTATTACAATATCCTCCTGACTCACAAAAATTCCATAAAATTTAAGTATAGTTTGTATAGATGCGGCCCAACAAAGCTGATCTCTTTTTTGTGCGTGCACAAAGTGATTCATGTATTGACTGTCAATCCCTACATTGTATTTTCCATCTTTTAATATCATTTTGATTTATTTTATTTGTACGTTAAAACTTGGTTACATGCCTTTAATTTAATCCTCCGCGATAGTATCTAATACCTTTTGCTTTATAACTTGATAAACATAAATAGCACGATATTTTAAAATGCTATCCAAAGTATTTAGAATGAAATATGCAATGATAAAACTAATATGTTGATATGATTTTTACAATAGGTATTACTACCTGATTTTTGATAGAGTAGTACTACTTGGTTTTGGAAGATTTTGATGTGAGAAAATTATAGCCTAAGGCAGAAGAACATATTAATATTGCTTTGCAAAAAAATAAAATTGAATAAAGTAGTTTGAAAAAGTTTATTAATGCCAGAGATGCAGTGCGTGTATTTGTGAAGTGTGCTAAAATGTAAAAATTATTATTCTTTTATAATTTTAACTGTTTTGCTACTACTCTTATCTTGTATAGTTAAAAAATACATGCCTACGGAAAGGTTAGACAGATTAATTTGTGAAGTAAAAGGAGTAGTAAAAACAATTTGCCCTAAATAGTTTTTGATTTCAATTGTTGCATTTTGAAATTGTTTTTTTTCATCGTCAATATTTATAAATGAATTTGTTGGATTGGGGTAAATAGAGATAGAATTATTATTGGTAGTGTTTTGGTTAATATTAGTTGTTAAACCATTTATTACATTAACCGTAATCATTGAATTGCTTGAACTCATTTTATATAAACTATCATATAGGCAAGTAGTAGATGCACAACCATTTAAATCAGCCATTGTTACACATATATTATACCAGCCAGCTGTGGTATAAGTATGACTTGGATAAGGAAGTGTTGAATTTGGACTTCCATCACCAAAAGACCATATATATGTGTATGGGGCAGAACCACCGCTATAGCTAGGAATAATATCCCAAACATTAGGAGTTGCATTTTGAGTTAAAGAAAAACTTACAATTGGTGATGGATGAACTGTAACTGTAGTTGTAGCAGAAGAGATGCATGAGCCAATACTACCTGATACTGTGTAAACAATTGTTGTAGAGGGTGTAGCTATAACAGATGCCCCCATAGAAGTATTTAGGCTCAATATTGGAGACCAAGTAAAGGAAGTAGCTCCATTAGCATTTAATGTTATGCCAGAACTACCACTACAAATTGTACCTGAATTTACTGATATAGTTGGACTTACACCAGAAGTTATTGTAGCTGTTGAGTTCGATGTACACCAATTAGAGTCCGTAATAGATACAGAATAATCGCTAGCACATAAAGCTGTTTGATTTGGTGTTATACTAGCGATTGACCACAGGTACGTATATGGGGGAGTTCCACCAGTAACTAGAAGATCGATAGCTCCATCACAAGAACCATTACATGTTGTATTGGTTTGTGACATAACGATATTAAGCATTTGGGGTTGGGAAATAGTAACTGTCCGGGTATTAGTATTTGCCATTGCATCAGTAACAAAAACTGTATATTGACCTGCCGCTATACCGTTAACTGTTGGCGTATTTGCAAAATTAGGTTGCCATGTGTAAGTATATGGTGCGGTGCCACCAGTTGCTGTAATAGTTGCACTGCCATCAGATGCTCCGTAACAGCTTACATTATTTACGTTTGATGTTAATGTGATTTGGGAAAATGCCATTGAGCATGACCAAATAAAAAGAGTTGATAGTAAAATTTTTTTCATGATATTAGATTTAAGATTTATTGTTTAATAATTTTCTTGGTTTATGTTAATTACTTGTTTTATTTACATTTAATATTTTATCGAATCATTAATTTTTTATTGACGCTCATATTGGTATGAGGGTTAATTATTTTAACCAAAAAAGTGCCAGGGCTTAAGTTTAAATTAAAATTGCTTAGGCCATTAGTTATTTGCAGTGTTGTATCAAATACTACTTTACCTGTTATATCTAATACCATTACTTGCGCCTCTCCGTTTTTTATACCATCCCATTTTAAATTAACATTTCCTGTATTTGGGTTGGGAAAAAGCTTAATACTATTTTGCAAATTATCATACTCATCTACTTTTACTGGCATTAAAACAGTTACTGTAACCGTGTGATTGTAAACTACGCTGTTAAAAGTTTCTGTGGCTTGATAGCTAGTTGTTGTAGTTGGTTTTACATAAATACCAGGTGCATTTTTTATAAATGCATTACTCATAGTAAACCAATCTACATTTAAACCTGTAATAGCAGGGCCAATTAAAACGCTGTCGCCAATTACAACTGATGTATCTCTATATTGCCATTGTGGTGTAGCGACATTAATTACAGAAACATCGTCGATATAGTAATTTGCTGCACCGTAGGAACTCATATTACTGCCTGTAAAAATTGTATCTGTATTAATGTCATTTTTAAAATTTCCAATTGTAATATAATTCTCTGTGCCGCTAGACAAAATAATGCCCTCAATTTTCACCCAATTAATGATGTCATTTATTATTGGATTACCATATTTAATAATTTGCGGAGTATAATTAAGTACAGCATTTGGATCAGTATTAAAAGGAACTCCTGCTGAAATACAAGCCCCAATATTATTGCATGCATATCTGAAACCTCTTTGGGCTGTGCTAGCATAAAAGCATACATAATAATAGTTATTATTTAATAAGGTATTTGTTAAGGGAGACGTGATATATTTTCTTTGATTAGAAAGTCCCGGCGTGTACGACCAGATATTTCCACCGAAGGCATTCCCACTATGAGGTTGTCTGTAATCCCATCCACTAAAATACGGTATTTGAAGAGTGGGATTGGTTGCGCAAGTGTGAAAATATGTAGCGTTAGTTGCATCTGTAGGTGCTGGCGCATTAGGAGAAAACCATGGATTAGCAAATGTAATTTCATACAATCCACTTGGGCAAGCAGTATAAACTTCAAAACTAGGATTAGGTACTAAGTTTTGACAAAAATTATTACTAATTTTTAAAATAAAAAATATGAGAAATAATCTAGTCATATACTAAAGGTATAAAAAAGCCCTCATTTTTGATGAAGGCTTTTAAAGTTTCCTATTTTTGCATAATTAGTTTTTTGTTAATTGATTCGTTTGTATTTGAATTAATTATTTTAACCAAATAAGTGCCAGTATTTAAATTTAATTTAAAATTGCATAGGCCATTGGTTATTTGCAGAGCTTTATCAAATACCACTTTGCCAGTTATATCTAGTACGATTACTTTTAAGTTACCTTCAATTATACCAAGAGGACAGATATTTACATCGCCAGAGCTTGGTACAGGATACATAATGGCGTCGAATGGTTTTTTATCAGCATCCCATTTTTGTACTCCGCTAAAATTGCCTAATCTGCTACCTTGAGCCGATGACGTACAATTATCGTTAAACTGTTCGACAACACTATATATACTATTGTATAATGCACGGGCATTATATACTATGGCACCATCAACTGTTGGGCAACCATTTGCCAAACTTAATATGTTGGTGCTATCCGTAGATGATAAAGTATCATTTAAGTAGTTTAAATAAGAGCTGTAGAATACTTTATAATTTGCTTCTATATTATTTTGAGGATTTAAAGCCGTTACATCGTTTTGTGACGATATTATGTTTCCATCTGATAATTTATCGTCAATGCTTGCTAAGGTTTCGCGCACTGTGGTTTGACTGGAGGCATAAAAATTTTGTAATACTGGTGAAGTAGCCATTAAAGTACTATCGGCACGTAAAGCACGGTATAAATGATTTTTACCAATGAATTTACTTTCGTTAGGGTTTACAGTATAAGGCATTTGATCTAAAGCAATTTTTTCCATTAACTGAATATCGGTAGAAGATATTGTTTGTTGAACAACACCAGGCATAATGCCGCCATTGCCTCCATCATTTGGAGGGATACAAGCCCCAATTGAAGGACATAGATAATATGGACCTGTGGCTGGAATAATTGAACCTACCGACATGCCGTAATAATCTGTTGGTGAAATAGGACCTCCAAAAGTATACCCCGAGCCGTCCGGATTAGTAATAGTACCACTTGCACCTCTTACATACATATGTGATGTTTGAGAACTAGAACCACCAAGAGTAGCCGTTTTGAAGTTAGGATTAATCCAAGTACCCATCCATTTATTATCGGCAGGTTGAGATGGAGAACCGATAGCTCCTATAGCAGCATTGTTATTTAATACAAAGCCATATGTGTGGTTTTGCATGATGTTGCCAATTAATGTGCCTGGATTGCTTGGTACGCCATTAAACTCAATGCCTGAATAAGTACTCATTACATTATTACAACGCATATACTCATTCATACTCATGCTTGAGTAAGCCCCTTTCATTTGAGAATTTGTAATGCCAGTACCTGTAATATTATTGTTGTATATTAAATTACTATAAGCAGATGAGCCTGTGTTGTTGGTATGATTTACACCAAACTGTAAAGGAGGGCCTGGATAAGGATCATTTTTTAATGTGATACAGTTCGAAATTGTTCTAACATCTTTTTTAACCCAATTACTTACATAAATCCCTCTATATACTGATGAGATGGAATTGTTATAGGTGTTTACGGTTGTGTTTGGCACAAGGTTTAAAGCACCAGTAGAATTTACATTTGCAATATAAATAGCATTTGAAACATATTGAGTAGTTATTGGTGCTGTACCGACATTTGGTTGAATGGTATTATAATTTACATCAATTTGACCAGAATACTGCGCATTAGCTGAACTGATTGCAGGAGGGATATTTAATGCACTGTAATTAGCATTAAATACAACAGCACTTTCGATATTATACAAAGAGTTGTTGTTTACAGTAACTTTGCGGAAGCGGTTTGTGGTCATATAAAAACCATATTTACCAATACGATTTAAATAGGTAAGCGGAGCAGGGTTTGTTTGCGTGCTTCTTACATCGCAATATTGAATATTGTGTTCGTAATAATTTGATGATAAAATAGCACGGAAACAATTAAAGAATTTATTGTTTAATGTGCCATCAGAAGCACCATTAATGACCTGTAATCTATTGTTTAAGTTTTCTACAGAATAGGCGTTAATAGCATGACCACCAATTTGGCTACCTTTACCATAGGCAAAGGTATTTTGGAACACATTATTTATGCAAGTAAAGTTTGAGCTCTTAGCATCCACGCAAATCAATAATCTATCGAATACATTAAATAAATTAGAAGCAGCTTCGCCAATCTGTACTTGAAAGTAATTGGGACTTGAAGCTGTTGGATTTTGTGTTTGCCCCACATTAATTAACTGCACCCCATAAAAAGATGGCATACCGTACCAGGTGTTTACAGTGGTATAAACCGCCTCATCAATGTATGGACTTGCCAAAGGAAGGCCAGGATTAGAAGCGGTTGCTTTTACATTACCAACTGAGCCAGCAGAAGTAATGAAAGGCGCTGTTACAGTATATGGAATGTTACGACAAGTAAAAACAGAATTGCGAATAGAAAACAAATAAGGAGCAGAAACGGCAGGTTGGTATTGATTAATGCGCACACCAATACTATCCTTATTTAAAATTGCACCATTAATTAAAACGATGTATTGACCGGCAGGTAATGCTGTTGTTAAGTGATTTGGAACATCAACCGCAATGCGGGCATCTTCAATTAAGGAATTACCTGTAATTATTACACGACCTGTGCCAGGACCACCTGTGATATTATCTTTTATAACGATTCCTTGCCAGAATTTATTACAAGCATATAAATGACTACGAGAAATTGATAAAACTGCATTGTTATCTACAATTACTTTTACTCCTGGAGCAAATTTAAACTCTGAACTATTGAAATTAACATTTCCTTGAATCACAATATCATTGTTTACGCAATAAGATAAACCACTAGGAGGGTTAGATGTGATTGTACCTGATAAACTATTTGTGCAGCCTTCGCAACTGCCGGGACAAGTTGTATATGTGACTAAAATAACTGCGGTATTAGTACATCCTGCAGTGGTTGTTCCGGTAACCGTGTATTGAGTAGTAGCGCTTGGGTTTACTGTAATTGGATTTCCGGAAATAGTTGCTGTTCCAGAATTCCAAACATAATTCGCTGCACCGTTTGCTGTTAAAACAGAATTAGGGTTCGAAATACAAACAGTTGGAGAAGATGCTGTTGCTGTGATTACTGGATTTCCTAACAGATTAACTGTTGCAGTTGCATTTGTAACACATCTGTTTACGTCAGTTATGCTGGAGGTAAATGTTGTTGACGTGGAAATAAATGAGTTTATACTTTGTGTATTTGGATATGAAGCTGATGGAGTTGAACTCCAAGAGTATGTTAAAGGACTAATAGCATTACCACTGCTAGTTGTAAGATTTATGTTATTTCCCACACAAAGATTTGTTAAACTAGGTGTAACTGAAGATGTAAGTGTATTTATCGCATTTATAGAAACATCATCAAAAAAATAATCAAAAGCAACATTGTCAAAATAATCCATTTGTTCAATTGTTACAGAATAAGTGTCAGTAATAGTAATTGAACCACTTAAATCTCTTTTATACTGATACCATTGATTATTGTTTGTGGGATTGGGAATATATGTGTTGGTGAAGACAGTCCCTGAACTATTTTTCAAGCTTACTCTGAAAATAGATTGATAAAAAGGAAAGATTACAGGGGTGTACCAATTAATAAAATTGGCATTTGGATTTGAGTGAGCAAATGAAAATATATAATTGCTACCAGCTATTAAATTTGCTGTACCCTCGTAAAGAATTACACCTACTCCAGGCATAACGTGACTAGGCATACTTATACCTGGTAAACATGTGCCTACTTGAGACGGACCTGCATCATCTGTTGTTGGACCATCTATATGTAAATAATTTGCTCCTCTTGCCGTGAAAGGTGATGGACTATAATTTGCATAGTAATATATATTACGATAGCCTGGAGCATTAGCCAGAGGGCAATCTATTAAATCAGATGTAAAGCCGATATTATCCATTTCAAAATCACCATTAAATACAAGGTTAGGGCAACAATCTACTAATACTGTATTGAAACTTATTGAGGTAGGGCATGTAACAACATTATCCGATACGCTAATAATATTTACTACCATATTTGGAGTATTTGGAGTATTCAGTATTATTTCTTGTGTACTTGAATACTGATTGCTAATAGAATAAGTATTATTTATCCCACCATTAATATTATAATTAATTACTAATTCAGGAAATCTATCGTAAGTTAAAGATATTTGAGCTTCATTATTTTTACAATATGAACCAGTTGAGCTAAAAACTGCATTATTTAATCCTACAACGTTAATATCAGTTGGATAATGGGTTGTAAATGTTTGACTAGAAGCTGTTGTAAAAGTTAAAATAGCACTATAAATACCAGGAGTATTAAATGTTATTGTAGGATTTTGCATATTACTAGTTAAGGTATTTGTCAAATTGGAAAAAGACCAACTCCAATTAGTAATTGGACTAGTTGTAATTGAATTATCTGTAAAAGAAACACTCGATCCATTACAAACATGATTTGCACTTACTGAAAATTGTACTGAATTGCCTGCACCTCCACTACATTGTAGGGCAGCAAAAGCATTAATTCTTCCTGCTCCCATTTGACTACTACCCCCGATTGGTAACACTGCGGTAGAATTAATACAATTGAGTACCATGCTTGGTGAATAAGATAAATTATTTGAAATTAATAAACCACATAAAGCAGAAACTATAGGCGTAGCCATACTTGTACCGCTCATTGAAGTATATGCATTTGGACCCGCAACAGCTGAACTAACAGTGGAAAAAATATTTACTCCAGGAGCAGATATATCTACCCAAGAACCAAAATTACTGAACCATGCTTTATTATCATTTGGATCAGTTGCCCCAACAGCATATACTCCTGGAAAAGAGGCCGGGAATGTTGGTGCATTAATGTTATTGTTTCCTGCAGCAGCACAAATAATTACGTTTTGAGACAATACCCAATTTACGATTAAATAATTTGTTTGTGAAAAATAAAAACCTCCCCAAGAACAGTTAATTACTCTAGCACCATTATTTACAGCCCATATCATTGCTGGATAGCCAGCTGTTAACTGACCCGTTGAATTCTGTGCTATTTTACCAAAAATTAAATCTAAACCTCTACCTAATGATGCTACACCTAAACTATTATTTGTATTTGCCCCAACAATACCTGTAACATGAGTTCCATGATTAAGACTTGCTGTTCCTAAAACATTATTATCTCCATCAGCAACATCATACCATGTAGAAACTCTACCAACTAAATCGGGATGATTAACATCACATTCATTGTCTAATATCGCAACTCTTACCGAGTTAGAACCCTGATTTATTGACCATGCATTACAGGCCTGAATTAAATTAAGGTGGTAGTTATTCGCAGGAGTGCCCCATGTTTGTGGGTCATTTGTACATGAAACTTTATCAATTGGTATTTTCTCAGAATATTCAACATAACCGACAGAACCAAATGCTCTTATTACATCATTTACTTTATTGAAATTATTAAAACTAACTTTAAAAATTCTATCCAATTTATTATTGCCAGCAGCAATAAATGGTCTGACTATTGAAGAAACAGAGTAAGTATTTACAATGTTCTTAATTTCAGTTGGCAAACCGGAAGCATCGCCACCAGAATAAGTTAAATCTACAAAAGCACTGTAGTCCTTTATTTTAATATAAATTTTGCCATCTACTGCATTTGAATCTAAAGTTTGTGCATTGTTTTGAGTAGAATAAAAAGATAAAGCAATAATAATTAATAGAGTGATTTTTTTCATGGGAATAATGTTAAAATTATTTGACTAAGCTATATCAATACTTTTGTAAAGTAAATACGTAGTACTACCTGATTTTAATACAAGTAGTTATGCTTGGTTTTTGAATAAAAACCGAGTAGTCATATTTGGAAAGATTGTCTAATTTCCCAGTTATTACAAGCTATATGGCTACTTTTTAAAATGTTGTGTGAAAGCCTCAATAGATTTATAATTTTAATTTTCAATAAATTTTAGTTTTCAGATTTTGGAATATTTTTTCAATTGATAATGATATATCAGTGTTGTTTGTGTTTTTTTATAATACTTGTTTTAATTGCCTTTGAAAAGTTAATGCAGATAATAAACAATTTTTTTCATGTTTATTTTGAAGATTTAAGCCGTTGTATTTATCCATAAATTTTAGCCATTTATTGTGTGAAAAATAAATCTAATAAAATAATGTTTTGCAAATATGTAGGCAGGCTTCCTGTGACTTTTTGGGTTGGCTTATTTTGTTGTTGGGAGCAGGCTAAGGAACACCGATTTACCTATGTTAAATATCAACAATTACAATCAAGATTTAAAAGAATTTTAATTAAAGGAACATCTAAAAATAATGAAATGTTGTAACTTAAGAATAGCCATAATGTTGAAACAGTTAAAATGGTAATGAAAGACCACCACATTATACTATATGCATTGAGTTTGTTATCAATGAAATTTATATCACTATTAAACTCTTTATCGTTATTTAAAATTCTTTTTATATCCTCTTGATTAAGTAAGTCAGTATATCTTTCTTTGAGATTACTATAACTTTCAATAAATCTTATTTTTTGTTGTTTAACTTCCCACCTGGAGACAAAATAATAAATAGCAAAACAAAATAAAATTGCCAATGATAGTACAGTTGCATCTAAAGTGAAAATGTCAGAAATACTGTAGGCTCCTTTACCTAAGACTTTAATAGCAATAGTTGATATATAAAAAGATAATACCGCTAAAGCACTTTTTTGAAATCCAGAAGCAAAGGAATCAATTATTTTATTCGCTCTTGCATTAAAATCAATTAACTGGTCTGATATTTTATTTCGTATCTCAATATATTGTTTTATGTTCTGTTTTTCATATACTTTATAACTCGATAATATTGATTGAAAAGGATTGCCAACTAAATATAGTTCTCCACTTTTCTTAAAATGTAATGATATTATGTTTCTTGCTAATCCTATTTTGTCATTTAAATTTCCTCCATTATAAACCCATTCATATATGTCATAATATTCAGTTAAATCCTCTATTGAAATAGAGCTTAAATCGACAACTCCTTTTATAGATTTATACCCATTAATTTTAAACTCTAATTCATTTTCCTTTATTGATGTAATATCAAATAGATATATAATTGCAAGAATTGTAGCATACTTATTAAAAATTTCATTAAGCGCTCGAAATTCATTGTTTTGTATTATTAGTTTAAAATCATTTGGAATTAAATTGTGCTCTTCTATATTAATGTAATAACTAGATGCTTTTAAATCTTCAATTGGTTTTAATCTATTTAGAGATGTTGTTTCTTCTAATTGGTTAATTGGGGAAAATGATAGAGTTGCTGTGTTAAAACAATTATTAAGATTTAATGCCTCAAAGTTTAAAAAATGATTGTTTTTAAAAATCCTGTTGAATGTTGAGAACGCTTCAGCAATATTTAATTGACTAATAGTAGAACTAAAAATATTTAAATCATAAATAGTTATTCTATTATTCTCATTAGATTTATTTATTGTAAAACGAGAAATAATTTTTTCACCTTGCTGGTGTTTGTATTCATTATTTAAAGTTTCTGTAAATTCTGAATAATTTGTAGAAGATGAATTGAATGTTATAGGATCTTCTTCCCCAAAATTGATGATAAAAATAAGGTTGTCTCTTTTCTGGAGGAAACTATGTAATATAGTTAAAGAATTTACATCAGGAGAAAGATAATTAGTTGCCTCACATTCAATGTCAAAAACTTCGTCATTTTCCCTTTTGTAAGTAAAAGAATAATTTGAGAAAAAAAGTTTAATGAAGCTTTCAATCAATTGCATTACTTGTTTTTTGTTAAATCGCTAAAGTAATTATAACCAGCGTCAGATTTAATTTTAATGTATTTAGTGCCATCTTTCCCCTTTTCAGCAGTAATCACGCTGTTAATGTTTTCGATATCCTCTTTTAAATGTAAGTCGATTTGGGATGTTAAGGAAATTTTGTTTAAAAATTTCGCTTTAATTTCTTCACGTATTATATTGAATTTTTCATCAAATTTCTTTTTTCGAGGTAATTCTCTAATAGTGTCTTTTAAATCTTGCACTTTGAAAGATGGGTTGAACGGATGATAATCTCCAATTGCATCAGATATGTAGGAATTCATGTCGAAGTCTTTGTTTGCTCGAAAGTACCTAACCGTACTATTTCTCAAATAGATGTAATCTTGGGGAAAGTCTTTTTTCATTTTTGTAAAAACTCCTTTGTCAATGGCATCAAACGCAGTAATAGTATTATGCTTATCTGTATAAACTTCTGATAATTCTAAGAAATCTCCCCACCAGTATTTTGACATGGATGCATTTGTATCATAAACTAATACTTCTTCTATCAAATTTTTGTTTGAAAAAGTTACAATAAATGCTTTAAATACTTTCTTTTTAAGTGGAAGCCCTTTTGTCTTTTTATAGTCACCATCTTTTAAAAATTCCGAATGATCTGCCTTACATATAACATATTTAAAATTTGAATCTTCTTGATAAACAGCTTGAACTAAAATGCCTTTTTGAATTTCGACATCTAACTTTTCTATTTTTTTCTGCGTTTCTTGTTCTTTTATTAATAGCCTATTCGCTGCGATTAAAGATACTTTATTAAAGGGCGCTGACTTTATTATACTTGGTATTAATGCTCTTATTTCAGTTGTTTCACTTTGAAATTCAAATAGACGTCCACTGCTCCCTTTAGAAATTATTTCTAATAATCCTTTTAAGTAACTGTCAAAGTCTGAGTCAAACTGTTTTTTATTTATTTCAACTACTTTTGTTGTGCTTATATCTATTTGATGTATTTGGAGCTCTTTTAGTTTCATTGTTTTATTGGTTCTAATTTATATAGGAAATATAGACCTGCATTTAATCAGTTTTAATATTTGCTTTTTTAGTTATTAATTCTTCGCCTTTGTTTGCAAGGTTTGGGATAAGGTTTTGGCTGAAACCTGCAATTATAGCTAATGCGTAATGCAAGTAGCTGTTTTCGTTAAAGCTTTATAAGCCGCCTACTATATTTGACTTTAAATGTATGTACATGATAATGCCGCTTAACATAGCTATCAGTATTCGGAAAACTCCTGAAAAAAATATTACATAACCATTAGTTTTAAAGTAAACATACAAAACTGTACTAGCGTATTTATCTGTTCCGAATTTAAAACCGGTAACAATTAAATTTATTTCATCATAAGAGTCTTTCATGGTTTAATTGGATTAAAATGAATCTATTGTAGTATTGACTAGAGCTTTGTGTTCACAAGTGCTAAGGCAATAATTTTATCGGTTTTTAATAAAAGTTCAAGCTTTAATGAATTTATAAATCCCTTATCAATACATTGTAAAGTTGGAATTACCAATTCCATCCCTATTGCATTGGCTTGTTTATCTAGAATTTCCATAACAGAATCATTGATATATTTCGTGTTTTTGGAATATAACAATTCTGCTGCTTCAAACTCTTTTTGATTATCTGGAACAGTTTTGTCATATACGTTACCTAACGATTTATTTTTTTTAAAATCAATTATTATTTTCATCTATTTTAGTTATATATTATGGATTAATATTTAATCACTTAACAAACTGTTTAATTGCCCCATTAAAACACTATTACTAATTATTTGAGAATTTACCTGACGGATTAAATATTCTCTTGTTTCATCTGAAGAATCTGCCATGTCGGAATATTTTGGATCATCTATGTCAAGATTAATTCTTAAGAAATTGCCTACTGAGGTTAGTTCTTCTGTTTGATAAGTAGTTGTTTGATTTACTGCCTGCATCATAACATCTGTGATGTTTGTTGCCCAATCTAATAAACCAAAGCCTTCTACTTTTTTACGGGCTATTTCAGATGAATAATGACCTGTGCCAATTGATAAAACAGAGATTTCATCTAATGATAAACTATCCATTTTATAAGGAGCTTCTTTATGAAACTTTGTTATTTCAACTAATGCCCCTACAGTAGGATTATTCATATAAATACCTCCATCCACACATACACGTTTTTTTTCGTTGTACATGAAGTTGTATGCCGGTAAATAAGTTGGCGCAGCAGACGTTGCTCTGCAAATATCAATTAAACGAGCATTTCTGCTAGGGTTAGCTATTGCCTGACGGTACTTAAATAATAAAGCTTCGTTATTATATAAATCAAATGTTGTTACAAATATTGGTTTGAAACAATCTGCAATTCTTTTTTCTCCTAATAGTTCTTCTAATACTTTTTGTAAACCATCAGGGCTGAACTTAGGATTTTTAAGTGCTGAAACTCCTGAAATAAAACCTTTGAACCAATTTTTCTTAGGAAAAATATCTTTACCTCTTTCAGTATAGATTTTTTCAATATCTGTGATTTTATATTTAGGTGTTCTGCCATCATCAGAAACTGATAAGCCACAGGCTATTAATGCGCCAGTCGATGTGCCTGCTATCATATCAAAAGAATCTGTAATTGGTTTACCTGTTCTTCTTTCGATTTCTTTAATTACTAAAACTGGAATAATACCTCTAAGACCACCACCATCTAAACTAAGTATTCTGAATTTTTTTGCCATAATTATATGTGATTACTTGCTTACTGCTTTATGTTTTTTTCTGAATTTTGTTAAATTATATATTTCTGTTTTTCTATCGTTTACGAAAATAATTTCTTTAGTACAACATTTGTGTGATATAAAATATTCATAAAATGTGTATTTGACTTCTATTTCACCTAGATATAAATAAGTTAAAGATTCTCTCTCAGGTAAATTATGAAGTAGAAACTTATATTCTACATTATTCAGATTAAGAATTAAAGTAATGCTTTTTGAAAAAGATGTGTCATTTATTGAAGTATCATTTAATAATTGAATGTCCTCAATTATATATATATCGACATAATTCGCTTCACGAATGATTTTGTACTTATATGTTTTTTTATTTGGATAAATTTTATTTAAAGTGATTGTATCATATTTCGATTCATTGGTACAGGGCACCTTAAATTTAAATCTAGCAACTTCCCAGTTAGTTGGTTGAGCCCAGCTCCTGTGAGAGTGGATGAAAGTAAATACATAAAGAAATATTATTATCCTATACTTCATTATCAAATAGATTAGATAAATCTAATACACCACGTTTTATTCTATCTTCGATGGTTGAAATTAGTTTTTTTGTTTTTATACGACTAAAATCCTCTCTAATAGATTCATTTTGCAGTTTCGACACATGAAAATGCCCAGTGGGGAATTTAGTTCCAGTTGGTTGAGTTTTAAGCCATCTTTCGCGGATTAATGCAACCCTATAAAAAATCTCATTCGATAGATAGTTGCCTCCGGTTCCTTCTAATATTTTTGTTCCTTTTTGTAGCGGAATAGGGGCTTGTTTTTTATTCCATCCCAAGTCCGAAGCGATTGGAGGCACTGTATTTTCGGGTAAATCTCTTTGTGAATCAATTGGATTTACTATATCATATTTTATTGTATAGTTTTGGGCATAAATTATCCAATGATTGTTAATATTTGGGTTGGGATCATTAGCTAATGCTGGATATTTTGGAACCATATTTTTTGGTAATGTAGTTTGAATCCATTCAAATTCATTCTCATCAGAATTCAAGTTTATTGAAGACGAAGATTTTTGTCTAGTATAACCTAAGTTATCTATTGTCCCTCCTCTTGTTCTAGTCCCAAATCTGTCAATATTGAAATTATCAGGTCCACTTTGACTCACAGTAATTACCATGTCTACCCTTTTTGTAGAATCAACAACAAAAGGTTTAATATATGTTTCAATAATGCCGTTCCCAATGCCTGATGTTTTTATTTTGCTATTATCAAAGTCTGAATATCTAACAGGGATAATCATAGTTTGAACATAAGCGCAATCATTATTGTTTGTGTCTTTCAAAATTTTCCCATGTAGTGCTAATGCATTAGAGCCACTTGGGTTACTTTGTTTAATGTTTGAATATGGCCCATATATAGGATGTTTCTCATTCAAAAAGAAAGGATCAAATCCTGTAATTAGTATTTTTTTTAAGTTATGAGTTGTTGCGTAACTAAAATCGATATTTGTATAATTTCTTGAGTTTTCTTCAAATAATTGAATCATTTTTTCTAATTCGCTACCTGGATTAATATCAGAAAATAAAAACTGATTCTCGAAATAGGGATGACTTTTTAAAGCTACTTGCATTTTATTTCTTGCCCAATATAAAGGTCTGTCATCGGCATTTGAATTACCATTTGCTTGTGCAAAAATTACACTTTCATCCCAAATATCTTTAGCACTATCCTCAACGAGTGTTTTAATATTCATATAAGCGTTTTCATCATTAGGAATTGCTGTTAACGCACTAATAAACCCATCAACTTCAACCTGTATGTTAGGATTGATATCCTCAATAAAATAATCTTCATAATGCTTATGAGTTGTTGTTTCTATATTTTCTAGTCCAACATTTTCCTCGTAATTTCTTTTATAAACTAACCCTAGCTGGTTTGTTTCTAATTCAGCAAATGTTTTGGATGCAAAAACAAAGCCCAATTGATTGTAAACATAAATATCATTGATTGGAGATGCAATTAACCTATTACCATTATTATCGAGTCCTTGTACTTTTAATTTAAATTTTTTAAATAATTTTCCGTCTTTATCAGTAAAGGGCGAGCCAGTTATTTCCTCGATGTATATATATTTTTTGTGTTTATCAGAAAATCCGGTAATGTTTTTTAATATAGAAAGTTCTGATTGTGTTATTCCTAAGCAAAATATGCTTTCTAACGTGTTTGGGAAGCCATTATAGTTAACAATATCAAGTAATTTTAATTTTTGATATACGTTACTCCCGATATTTTCCTGCATATTTGTTTGAGAAAGCTGAATGTCTTTTGATAGAAAAGACATTTTATTAAAATCACCCTCTAAGTTAAATCCAAAGTTTACTCCCAAATTAGAAATTGAACTATAGAACTGTTGAGTGTTTTTTTGTTGAAAATCTGACTGTGAGAAAAATACAACTCTGGTATTGTCCCAAATTGCCCCATTTTCAGAAACATAACCAAATTTGTCAGTAGTATTAGGAAATTGCCCATGAATAAAATAAGGATATTCATTATATATACGGGTAAATTTCAGGTTAGCATCCCCTAAGTTATTTAAATCAATGGGGCAAAAAGCTGAATCGAAGTAATTTTCATTTTGCAGAACAGTATTTGGGGAAGAAGGGTTATGTTCTTGTCTGAAATAATATAGATTTATATAGTAAGCAATATTCAATTTATTTGAACCAGTCCCAGTATTTGGAAAAGCAAAACTTAAATCTTTACTCCAATCCGAGCCATTCAAAAGTTTTGTTTCATCAATAAAATGTGAATGGTTAGTCTCTTTAATTATTGATGTGTTTTCAATAAAAACTATAGGTTTTATGTTATCATCTATTCGTAAATTTATTTTAATGTCATTTTTACTTGATGTTGTTGTTTGAGGAACGTCTATAAAAATAATAGGCCAATTATTATTCTCATAAGATTGAGGTACGGGCATAATAACACTATTACCAATTTTTATATTGTTTCCTGAACCATCGTTATAATTTTGATAAAAGTTGTATGATAGTCCCTTTTCGCTTCTAATATCTAGGTAAACTCTATTTTGAGTGGCAAATTTATTTTCCAGTAGAAAAGAATAAATTTCGTTTTGTTTCTTGAGAATAGTTGTTTTAGTTGCACCACTATATGTTGAAATATTTACACCAGAATCATAATGCAACCCATAAAAAGCAGCAGGGTCAATGAATGACAAAATTTGTTCTCTTTTAGCCCTCAAATCAAGTCCTGTGAAGCCGTTTACATCTACTTGAAATTTCTCTGATCTTAAAAAATCTAAATCCAAAGTGAGATTATCGGGTTGAATAATTATTTCAAATCCAATTTTAAAAGAGTCGCTAAAATTTCCAATCCATTCACCTTCTTTTACAAATAATGCTCGCACATCAGTTTGAGAATTATCATACACATTTTCAACACTAAGTGTTCCTAATAGAGAAGTATCATATCCATAACATTGCGGTGTAGGATCTGTTAAAGTTGGTTGATTTGTTTTTGTTTTGTAATCATTCCATTCAGTCCAAAAACGACTTATGAACTCCGTATTACTTGAATTGGCAGGGGTGATATTAAGTCCGGAAATAAAACTATCCTTTAATATGCCTCGAAATACAAAATACTTTACCGACCTAAATTGAATTTTAAGACCCTCAATGGGTTTTAAAATAACATTAACTAAAGTGCTATCAACAGAAGATTGCTGCACAATCATTAAACTATCTTGACATGCAAATGCTTTTAACTGACTGGTTAATTGAAAACGTGAAGTAATATTAAATTTATTTGCAGGACTACTTACGTCAGGTGCAAAAGCATCTGATATACTTTGTGAAGGTAAGTTATTGTCAGCGAAGAAATGCATTTTTGTTAGTTATTGAAATTTGCTGTTAATGAGTTTAATTTTTTAATATTTTATTGTGAATGAATAACTGGCACCATTTGAACACAAGTTTGTATAAATAACTGCTGTTACAAAATATGTGCGGTGTGGGTTTGAGTTATTTAAAACTAAACCGCCATCGCCATTATTAAATGTAACTATGCCAGCTGCTGCATTTATTGTTTTGATAAATGCGCCTCCTAAATCATCTTCCAAAATAATATCCATGTGATTGAAGGTGTGACCAGAAGGTAAACCTGCGGAAATTAAATCTTGCAGTGTTATACTTCCATTAGGATGAGTAACAGCAGTTATTGTTTGGTTTGCGATAGGATTAATGGTTGTTCCATTATTATCTGTAAACTTAGCAATACCTGTTAATGTTGTAATATCATCACATGGTGTGTAAGTGTATGAAATATTGTAAGTGATTTCATTTCCTAATGGAGCTTCATCCGTGAAGATTTTTGCTTTTATTTCATAGCTTCTGTTTGGATCAGTTAATGGTAAAGCAGCGCTGGTTACAAATGTAACATCTGTATCTCCAACATTAATTGTTTGTAAAGCTGTATTGCCCAAATCATCTGTAACCACTATATCCATGTGATTAAACGTTTGATTGATTGGAGTTAAGTTAACGATTTTGGTGAATTGTAATTGTGTTGGGAATGCTACACCATTGTTTACATTACCTGAAATTAATGGGTTTACATCATGATTGCTATCGGTTAATTTTACTAATGATGAAATTTGTTTTAAATCATAAGCTGGGCCTGATAGATAGTTTAATGTGAAAATTTGCACAGCACCATTGGTAGCAAAATCAGTAAACAGTTTTGTTTTTACTGTATATTTTCTATTTGGATTAGTTAAGACCAATGTAGGTGCAGTAGCTACATTAAATATTGCAGTATCGCCAGCTGTAGTAATAGATATTGTTTTAGTATTACTTAAATCATCTGTTACAGTTACATCTATTGACGTAAACGAATTATGTCCGGCTGGTAAAATGTTATCTAAATGTGTAAACACCATTGAATCGGGTTGACTAGCTCCAATAATAAAATCTGTTGTTTTTAAAACAGAGAGATTATGTGAAGTTGCATCGGCAAAACTTAATACACTATCAATTTCTTGTAAATCGGAAGCACCTTTTGCTAAAGTAATTTCATACTCAGATAAATTAAATAATCCTGATGAATTTTCGACCTGCACACGGAAGCGATGATAAATTGCATTACCATTTTCATCAAGTCTGTCTAAGAAAGCTGTTTCGGGGTAATTAGTAAAATCAGGATTGTTGGCTCCATCTAAAGGAGGATATTGCATATTGATATCCTTTACTTTTGTTCTGTAGATTTCAACCCAATTACCACTTGCATTTAATTTTTGCAGGTAATATGTTCCATTGAAACAAGTAGGTGCCCATTTTAAAATAACATCTTGCAAATCGGTTGGTGTTGAGAATCCGTTTTCGGAATACACATGCGGAGGTCGTGGATTTATAGTATCGACAACAGTAGCGAATGCTAAATCAGAAGGACGAGATGGAGCATCTGTAATTGAAGTTGGTATAGGATTAGCGCCAACTTGAGGCGCTAAAATAACATCCACTACATCTTCTATTTCACGAATGGCAACTAAACGGTAATGTAATTTCTCCCCGTAAGCAGGGAATTGTAAATCGCTAAAATCATCAATTAAGGTGTCCCCAAAATTATATGATTTAGCTTTTACCATTGTACGAATTGATTTTGCATCCAATTCATCGTAAGCTCGGTAAATTTCGATTTTAGAGATTTTATCGTTTGGTAAATATTCGTTGATGTCGAAAAGAACAGAAGTAGGTGTATTAGTAATTGAGTTTTGAAGAACTGTTGTTACTTTACGAACTTGTGGTTTTTCGGCAGGCATTGCGTTTACTAATAATACTGGACCAACAGGTAAACTTGCTTCGCTGAATTTAAATTTATCAGACATCTCAAGGCCTAAATAGAAGTATAAACTTTTTGATGCTCCATCTAAAGTATAATCGGTGAAACGAACTTGTAAATTATTACCTGATGGAACAGGAAGTTTACGAATCATTGGAAATAAATCATTTGCAATTGGGTCGATTAGATTGCCATTGGTATCACGAGGTTTTACCTTATTAGGAGAAGTTTGTGTACCAGGTTTAATGTAGCTGTATAATGGTGGTTGCTCAGACATTGGCAAGAAAACAGATTGTATCGCTTTCTTTAAAATATCTTTAGCTGACATTGGTTTACCATAAACATTGTATGACGCCGATAAATCAAATAAAGGCTGACCAGTGCCCGCTGCGCATTCAAAAGGACGGAACACTGATGTAGGAGCACTTGTTGCCTCGTAAGGGAAAACAAATCCACCTCTATTATATTCTGTTTTTTCAATTGGAGTAGGAGTTGTTGGTAGTATAGCCATGTTACCATCATTGTCGGGTAATGGCCAAGTGAAACTGCCAGCTGTTGTTGTGTAAGTTTGGAAGTTTGCTCCAGTGTTTTTAGCATCAAATAGTACTTCCCATAATAAAGGGTCGTATTTTGCTTTAGGATCACTCAGGCTATTTAATTGTTGCCAAATTAGTTCCTGAGTTGATTTGCGATATAAGACATCTAAAATTCTATCTTCACTACTTCTGTAAAACACTACACTGTAAGGCACACGCCCTCCTATTGTATCCATTAATTCTGTATCGAATGTATAAGTTGATTTGCCATAGAAATCAGGACGTGTAGCATATAACGGACCTTGCGGTTGACCTGGTGCTACAGGTACAGTGATTTTTTGTGCTAATAATACTACCGGTGTTGAGATATAAGAATCCAAATCGTTTTTAATATCATAAGAACGAATTGCCATATAAGTATAACGATTACCTTCGTTTGGAAGTGAAGGTAAAATTTCGGTACTATCGAAATTGATACCTGATGCAGGGATTGTACTACCTGTAACAGGATTAGTACCTGCATCGGTTTCTAAATACAATTTATAAGAAGGATGATAATTTGCATTGTTTGTATTATTATGCTGTACATTAAGTGAAAAAGTATCACCAGCTCCTGTATCAGGAATAAAGCCCGGGTCTTGAATAATAATTGATAAAGGAGAAACCGGTACGCCACCAACTGTTTCGATTAATGTTACTGGATATGGTTGAGTGTTTCCACCAACATCCTGTAAGCGAATAATACCTTTGTACCAAGATACTTCTTCATCAACATGAGGAAGTAAAGTGTAATTATCGAATTTGACTCTTATAAAACCATTTGCAACCATATTGATTGGGGGTGGTGGTAAAGTAGGTGGATTTGTTGGAGGTGGAACTTGTGCAAATAAAATTGGTTCTAATGTTACAGTATCATTGATGCCTCCTACAACATAGCGTGTAAAACTACCATCTGTTTCATGCTTGTATTCTAAATGAGCTAAGTTGATTTCGGCGGTTACATCATTTGCAATGATAAAACTATTAGAAATAGGATTGATACTTTGAATGGCACGATTAACAATAAATTCTAACACACCATATTGACCTGTTGTTAAAGTTGAGTCAGGGATTGCTGAGACATTTATAATTGTGCGACCTGCAACAAACGATGATGAGATTACTGAATAAATAGCATCATTAGATTTTGAACCGAATATTCTAAAGCTCTTGCCTGTAATTAAATCAGAAGTGAAATTGCCAGTAATACTAAATTGGCCAACACCAACAAGCACTAAGCGCCTTTTAATAGCGTACTCTAATGTAATACCAATTGTTGAATTTAGATTGATGGGCTTTTCTGCTGTAATTTCTGAATCCGTACCTGATAAAACCACCTGTTTAATATCATGATAAACGATACGGGTTGCTGAGAATCGAATACCAATTTTACTATTTGTATAAAACTTTTCAAGATAAACTCTTTTTCTATGTTTTAAATCCCAATTGGAAAGTGCAGACATGTTTTCGATTGTGAAGAATAAATCGTTTACACTTGGGGCAACAAACGTTTCAGTAGAAATAAATTGGTTTTGATTACTAGCATTTGGAGCAGATGCTTGAACTTGTTTTATTTTTTGAATAATAAATGTAGGGTTTACTCCATTAGATATTACTGATTCAATTACATAATTATTTTGACCAGCACTGAAAAATGAACCTACAAATTTTTGTGCATCGGCGGTTGCAATAATTGGGGAAATAACTGTAGCAGGAGCAGTGCTTGTAACGGTATAAGAACTTGTAGTAATTTGTGCTTTGTTATTTGCTAGAGAAGTAATGGAAGTTATTTGCCCTTTTACTACTAATGGTTCGTTGCGACGATAAAATAATTCAGCATAATCAGCATACTGATGCGCATGATGATGAACATGATTCCAATCGAAAGAAGTACGAACTAAGGTTTTGTCAGCACTTGTAACATTTAATAATTTTTGTTGTTCGGTTGGTGTAGTTAATATTAATGTTTTATCAGCAATGATTGATTCTGTTGGGTCTTCATCCTGAATTAACTGTACAGCTAAATTAAATGGAGGTAAGAGGTGAGCAACTTTTGGAAATATTGTATCAGCTTGTTGCGTATTACTTACTGGAGAAACACGCGAGAACCAATTTATGGCATAAGAACCATAAATATGAGAGCCCTCTTCTGTTTCTTGATGTGTATAAATAGTTGGTTCGCCTGATTCGAGAATTGGCATTGTTTCGGGTAAGCCTGAGTTATCGAAGTATTCGTTATCGTTACTTAATTCGGGTTTACGATATATTGTTTCTGAAATTTCTTTGTACTCGACACCGTGTGCAATAGGTTGTGTTTCATCACACAAACAAAATTCTGTTGGATCCCAATAAAAAGGACCAAATGGTTTTTCGAAATTATATGGTGCACGATTTATTTTAATAAAACGCACATTACCAAAAGGTGCATAACCATCTGCATCGGTTAAACTTGTTGGTTGACCTGTGCCATTATCAACTGTAATGCCATAGGTTAATGGTGTTAATGCTGGTTTTGCAGGTAACCTGTAATCTTTTATACTTGTAGGCAAAGTCATGTAAACATGTGTGCGTTCAAGTTGAGTATTTAATGGAGATTCTAATTCTACAAATGTTTTGTATTCTAGGCAATAAATGTATGGTATTTTATCTCCTTGATTTTTTGCTTTATCAATATGTCCTAAGCCTAATACCCTTGCTATATGATAATCTAAAGAAACTAATTTTAGCATATCTAAGAAACTCAGTGTTTGAACTTGAGGGTCGTTAGGGTCTACTGAAGGTAAACTAACAATTGCTTGAGGGTCGTTTACACTTTTTTCTAAATAGGTATGAACTGCATTTTGTAAACCATACACATCATTATTAGCCGTGTTGATTGGGTCGAAAGAATAACCTGGTCTTCTCCATCTATTATAATAATTTTTGTGATTTACACAAAATTCACCAGTAGCAGGAACAGAATCGTTGAATTTTGGCCAATGGGTGGTAAGTGTACTGCCATCCACATCAGGCTGCATGAAACGAGTTTGCATTACTACATCATCTGTAGTTAAAGCAAAGTCGCCAACAAGTCCCCATCCGCCTGAAGCACCTTGAGCATTAACACCTGTTATGTAATCGATATATGTGATAATATCCAATTCCTTTAATTCGGTATTTACATAATCGAAACGGATATATTGAATGTTTTCGCAAATAATTTTTGCTGAATTATTTGTATTTGTAGGTGTATGTTTTTTACGACAATTTACTTGCTTGGTGCTTGGCTCAATGGTATCAGGAATACAAACAGATTCGGTTCTTAAATAACCAGCAGGGTTTCTTCCATTAGCTCTGTTTATTTTTAAAGTAAATTCGAAATAAAATGATAATTTACTTTGTGGTTCTACTTCAATAATACCAGTGTATTGTGCTAAAAAGGTTAATGTGTTTAAGTTTGTTTGAGTAGCTCTTATTGCATCGTATTGAACAATATCCATAAAGCGAACAACAACATCGGTGGTAACTCCAGGTAAACCATTTACTGGAAGCGTATAAAACCATTCGCGTGTGGTTGGAGTTTTGTTTTCTTTAGTAGGAACTTTTTGGAAGTCGATTTTTACGAAGAATTTTTTCTCAGTAAACTCAGCACGGTAGATTTTTACATAATCTTTTTCTCTATCAAAGCCATTTTTAGATTCGTAAGGTTTTTGTATGGCATAATCGCCTTTTGCGATATGACCATCTCCTAAAGTTCTTAAGAAATCCCATCTTAATTGACGACCGGGAACTGTTTTATCTGCACCATCAGAACCAACAGCTTGTAAGTATGTGTATCCTGATTGGATTAAAGGATTTTTTATAATATCTACTTTTGACATAATGCTGTATTAATTAAATTGAATAATTTGATAAATTAAATTGTACATCTACCGTTGACACATCTGCATAGGTATTGCCATTATACAATTTGTATTTGAATGTGAACTTCAATTCGGAATTAGAAGCAATATCGAAATTGAAATTACGGTTTGTTACAAATATTCGTGACCTATCTTTTGAATGAATTACATAGAATTCATTTGGATTACCCCAGAATTCGCTAAGTGGAATACGAGCTGTTTCGAGACCTAAATCAGGGAGATTAGGATCGATACCTGTATGCAGTTTTCGAACTTCTAATGTTTCGGTTAATTCAGTACTTGAAAAATTAGGGTTTGCCTTTGGTAATTTAGGGTCGTTGAAAGGTTCGGGATTACGAATTAAAATACCTAGTATTTTATTTGTTATTGGATGACGTATCACATTGAATTCAGTCGTTTCAGGAGCTTGCAATTTGTTGTAATCGATGTGGAACACTCCATTAATTAAACGATCGAACTGCTCGGCATACTGCTGAACAATTTTTGGATCCATCGTAAGAATATCATTTGTTACAACTTTATGCGCTAAACCTAAATCGATAGTTGGAATTGCAGGTTGACCTGGTGAAGGGTTTGCAACATCAACCGTTACTGCCATTAATTTATAAATAGCTGCTTTTAGTATTACACCTAAATCATCTTGTTTAAGGATGTAGCTATTTACCTGTTGGATAAAGTTAGCATAACGAGAGGTTTGAAAGCCGTAGTTATGCGCCACTTCTTGGAATGGTGTTGCACTGAAATTACCGCCAATTTTTGGATTATAATTTGCTACAAATTGAGCTGTGTATAATTTTAATGGGCGTAAATTTAAAGTACGCTTTGTTGCAATATCAATAGGAACTAATGGAGGAGGCGTTGGAACACAAGGCGACTGATTAGGTTGATTTGCTATGTAGTTTAACATGTTGTTTAAAATAGAGACATCGTTATTTAAACTATTGATGTTAGAAGGTAGCAATGTTGGGTCGTTAGGGTCGTAATTGTGATTGATATTATTTGCCGAGAACTGAGACGGTAAATTAATCAAATCATCAGCAGGGTCGCCTGTATAATTCATAGTGACATCAGGAATACCTGCATCTAATGGATCTTTAATAACAACCTCGATACTTGATTTTGCAATGTACTTGATTTGAGCAGGTGTTGCATTTGCAGGCGTGTTGGTATAATCAACCCAATCGTTATAAAACTCATATACATAATTATATAAATAGAATAATTTTAATTCAACATCACGATAGAATAATGGTTTTGCATTAATAATATCACCATCAGCATTAGGATATGATTTTGTATAATCAATGTAATGCTTCAATGATTTTAATTTAAACTCTTCTTCGTGTGCAATTGATTCTAAAGAATTGTAATCATCTCTAATTGTTTGGTGCGTATTTGTATCAGGGAATTTATGGAAGTGACCAATTGGACCCGCCGTGCGGAAACAGTAAACTAAATCAGTAAAATAAGGGCCTCCAATTAATGAACTACCTGAATCTTGGTATACACGGTCGCCCGTTTTTAAATGAATAGCGAAGGCGGTATTTGGACGCCAAATTGGTTGCAATGTTTTGTTAATTGTATCGAACATTGCATTATTGTTTGCTTGTTGTTGCGTTGCAGAAGGTATTGTTTGATTTATTAAATAATCGGTTGCTGTGCAGAAACACACTTCGTATAAGAAAGTACTACACTCATCATAACAATAAGAAATAGGTAAACATGATTTACCAATGATTTCCACCTTTTGCTCTTTCCCATTTATTAGTGCCAAAACAGTCATTAAGAACGTGTTATTTTGACCAGCAGTTGCACCTGTTGTGTATGGTTTTATATCGATAATAGAAATGATATTACCGAAAGTGAAGCCAGGGAAAGGTTTTGCTAATTCGAAAGAATAGCTGCAACTGAAACCTAAATTATCGGCTATTGTAAACAATAGCGTGTTAGCTGAGGAATAACCTGGAGTTAGGGTAATAACTGTTTCTTTCCAATTTTGATTAGGGTACAAGGATGTTCCCATATAAACACCTTCATAGGTTTGAGCGTTGGCAGGATTTAATTGGTAACTTGTAGTATTGAATGGTTTGCTCTTAACTAATTCTGTTAGGAATTTTTTCAAGTCGCGAAGGATGAGCGCTTGTTGCTCGTCGATTTTTAAACATGTGATTTTATGTTCTTGATCGGGCTTTTCGTAACATGATTTTGTTTCGATAACCACATAATCCACGTTTTCTTTCTCTGCACGGTATTCTATTTCTTTACCTAATTGCTCAGGTTTTACTGGCACAGATTGGATTAAGTGGTACTCGTATTTTGGTAAAGGATTTTTTGTTTCTTTTTGAGGAATTAAATGACGACTGTAGTAACTAATAGTTAATGCTGGAGAACCTGATTTCATTAATAGGTTAACACAGTGCATGGGTTCGTTGAAGAAAATTTCGATTTTATCTCCCGGCTCAATATTTAAACCATAGGGAATATTGTTGTATGGCACATTTAACACAATACCTTGATGTGTTGTTATTTGAAACATTACACCTTTGTAGAAATGAATTGTATCAGGAGCATATACATGATTTAATGTATCTCTATCAAAGTAAACACAAGTTTTTGGTTTAGGTTCGCCTGGACAGAATATCGTATTTGCATTGATGCCTAAATCTTCCACCGTTATATTATCACCCATCGTGGCCGCATAAGATAATGGTGTTGTCGCTAAAATTCTTAATTTATTATTGAAGTTAGGACGTTGTTGTTGCCAATAACCCCACTTCATGCTTTGAATAGCAGCTTGACTTACTACAGGACCTAATACGCCTGTGGCAGGGAACATAGGAGCTAAGGCATTATAGAAATCATAATCTTTCCATGTATTACCTACCTCATCAAAGAATTTTATTTCGATGTCTTCTAACGAGTATTCATGTCGAACTCTATCAGAAGCACCTCTTTGAGGAGGAACAAAATCAATGAACTCACAAGGCGAAGATAAGCCGCCAATTTTATTTAAACGGGAGGCAGGGTTTGAAGAAAATACATTCATTCCCTTTTTGAATTCGATGTCGATAAAACTATCTAATGGAATATTATAATCATCAATAGATAGAGCACCAAATATAGTTGCAGGAGTTGGATTAGACGCAAATGTTGAATAAGGAATTAATTTTAAAGGGAAGGTTTCGCCAGTTGCAATATTTGATGCACGAGCTGATTTTTCAGCATCAGCCATATCTACATTAGGTGAACCATAAGGCACATCGCCCAATACAGGGTTACGTGAAGCATCTAATGATGTATCGTCTGTCCAAGTGAATTGGAAGTGAGCGCATTTTTCTTTCTTTAATACTTTTACGCAAATTTCGAATTCGCCCGTAATGATTTTTGGATGTGGTGCTTCGGCAGCTAATGTTGCACCGCCCCATACAGAGAAACCAATACCACAGAATTTGAAGGAAACCGTGCCACCTAATTGAATGGCACCACCAATTTGTTTAGGACGGAAACTTAGACGCCCAGCGGTATCCATAAATGCACTTAACTCAGCCGATGCCCCTAAGAAACTTTTCTTAAATTGAATGTTTACACCTGCACCAGCTCGAATACCAGCAGAAGATAACATGAAGTACGTGTACATGTTAAACAAATCGAATACACGAGCTTGAATTCTTCTGCTATCAGGTGTATCGCGACCTACATTAACATACCATGAAGAAGAACTACCGAAGAAGAAGCCCATTTCGATAACACCATCAATGGTTAAAATTTTACCAATGTTGCCTTCGTCAGGGATTTTATAATTGACACCAAAGGCTGCTTCAACTGAATTTTTGGTGATTGCAATTAATGCAAAGAATGGAGGATCAGGGACTGCATCTAAAGTGATACGGTCTTTAAGTATATTTGCTTGCCCTTGGAATAAGAATACATCTGGCAAGGACAACATGAAAAATAATTTGGATGAGAAGGTTTTACCTGAATCGCTGCTTGTAGCTAATGATACACCTGCACCGAAAGAGAAACCATCTTTAATAGAGAATTTAGAAACCTGAATACCTTCTTTATAATCAGGGTCTATTTTTGCTTTGTAGTATTGCCACCATTCTGCATCTTCGGCTAAACCAACTGAATCTTTTGATGGTACGTATTTTTTGCCGAATAAAGCACGGAAGCCATAAATACCTAGACCTGTTGCACCTAGTAGAATTGGTGTAGAAATTTCGACACCCAAATCGACTATGAAAGAAGGGACTTGAGGATTTAAGCGCATGGCCGCACTTACCTCTAAACCTTTGAATTTAGGAACTGATACGTAAACACCACCTGCGTACTCTGTACTATTTTTTAGAATAGATAATAATGGTTCGGTAGTGCCGGGTAGTATTTTAGGGTCTTTGATTGATAAGAACCCTTTGATGATAACAGCGGCATCTTTAGGGTCGGAACCGCCAGGAATAATTATATCGATTGCCAAACTCTCTAAACGGATGAACCATTTGAATTTATGATCAGCGTTATCAAAAGGACCATCATCTGTATAATAATATTTAATTCCTTTACCACGAGCATCTACACCACCCGGGTTAACGTTTACGCCACCATCGAAACCAAAGTATTTATATTTACGTCCTTCTTTTTCAGAAGAACCAATGTGGATTGCCGTGATACCAATTTTAGCAGGACCTAATTGAATTTCGAAAGCTTTTGGTAAAACAATAGAACCGCCTTCTATTTCGAATTTACCATCATCGTAAATGATTAATTTTTTAATATCCACTTTATCGGGTAGGAATTTACCTAGAGGGTCTTGTAATAATAAATCTATATCACCAGATAAACCTATGTAAAAACGACCTCCTGCCTCTTTGGATTGGCGACCGATGAACAGGGAACTGATATGGAAATCGAAAACGTTTTCTAAATGAATAGCTGTGATTGATTGTTGTGTAGAAGCTACGATATTAAACTCTCCATCTGTACCAATATGTATATCGATATTTATTAAAACATCTTGTGCATGGTTAGCTGCATCTTTAAAGCCAGGAATAAATAATGTACCATGAATGTTAGATGAAATAATGGCATTTTGATGAAAGGTTAAATCAAATGCATTAAGTGAGATTTCTAACTTACCACCTAATTTACATTTAATTAGAGGAGCAGGGTTACCTGCGGATATTGCACGTAAGCCAATTGTACCCGACAAACCACCAGTACCTGCTAATAGATTACTCACATATAATTCACCTGTTGAGGGAGGTAAGCTTTGGTCATTATGACCCCAATCGGCAGGGAAACCAACCACGCCGTTTTTAATATATACTCCAACAAAATCATCGGGACGACCATCAGCTATAGCCTCAGGAATGTTTTTGGTTTTTGAAAAATCCAGTTTTAAGTCATCTAGTTCTAATGTGAATTGAGTGCCTAGAATGTATGATTTTGGAAAATCAATATTTGGAGTTGAAGCTAAATTAATATCGAAGCCAGTTTCAGAATCGTAGATAATATTACCTACATCAAACTTTAATATTGTTTTATCGCCATTTGTGGCTGTGTCTACAGGTTTGAATATATTTTGTGGAAATTGAAGGCCAACAGATAGTTGGTCAATACTCGCTTTAAACTTTGGAGTAAATAATTTTTTGAAAATTTCTTCGATACTGATATCTCCGAACCATTTTTGAAAAAGTAATTTAATCTTATCTAATGCATCATTTAATGAGCCAACACTAATGTAATCTTCGAAAATTACTGTATAGTTATCAAACCCTCTTTGCTCAATTTGTATTGCAATATCAATAAAGTCGTTAGTATCTTGTCCACTATTTTGAACTATATTATTTCCTGCTCCTCTTACAGCATTAAAATCTGTAATGAATTTGTTAACAGGGTCAGTGTCATTTATTAATGCTTCAATTGTCTGTTGAAGCATTTCACCAACAGATAAATCAACTATCTCCAGTAGTAAATTGAAAAAAGCCAGTGGGTCGGATTGAAAATTACTAGCAGAGAGGCCGTTTATGTATTTCACGATTTCGAGTTGATACTCAAAACTTAATGGAATAATTGTTGTATTTATTCCATTCTCAGCCAATCCGGGATTTAATAGTAATGCTAGTCCATCAGTTCCCGGAATTTCATAACCGATGCTTTTATAAGTGATTAAATTAAATTTGTAAAAACCAACATCACTATATTTACTTCTTTCAGCAATTAGATCTTTGTAATATAAATTATCAAATATGTTTGAAATGAAACCCTCAATACTTGTTATATCAATTGGCAAATCTACTTTTGGTAAAAGTTGACTTATTGGTGGGTATAAATTATTTGTTGGCATAAATACTAAATGGTTTTTATTATGATTTAATTATTAAACAAATTGTATAAGTGAAAAATCAGGACTATCAGCGAAAGAATTAATAAGGGTATGCGCAACGACAATTCACTACTTTAAGTGAATTCGGATTAATAGTTAATACTACCGGACCATTCTCTTTATCTAAAGTTGGATATTCTAAATAAATTAGGCTATCAACTACACTAAAATGGGAGTCTGGTTCCAAATTTAAAAAAACTATCCAAGAATTATCTACATCACCAAGAGTAGTTCTAGCTTCCTTCAAATCCATTCCTTTTTCAATAAACACACATCTTTCTTGGAATCTACGGGCAATATTTACTCGTTTTAAATAGTATAATGAAATAAGAATTCCGAATACTGATACAATTACAATAGAAATAAAAGTACTTTTCCCGAAAGTTTGTTTCATAAATTAATAATTATTGGGTTGTTTATATTTAACGAAACAGCAGTTTTAATTTCATTTGGAGTGTATGCAAAAAAATCGGTACCCCTACCAGTTTTCTTTCGAAATTCTCGATAAATTCTATCCCCCAATTTTATCATTCCATCATAATCAATAAAATTTTTTTCAGGCTGTAAAGGCGTGTATACATCATCAATCCAACTCCCTAAAATATCATCATCATTAAAGGAGAAGGTGTCTCCAAATCTAAAGCAAATTGAGTTTATATTGAAATGGGCAAGATTATTTGTAATCTTATGCAAGGTACCATTAACATATTTAGAATATCTAAACCTTCCAAATGATGCCCCTAAATCATCCAAATCTCCAAATTTACTACCTATAGATGTCGAGCCAATAAAATTAACTGGAGTAGGGTCAGAAATATTAGTAGGGAGGTTATTAAAATTGTTTCCGAAGATTAAAGAATCACCAACATTCATATTACTACATATGTACAACAATAAATCATGATTGCTTTTTACGCTACCAATACTTAAATCATATAAATTTTCAGAATTATTATAGGAACTGAAAGCATCTTTTGTTTGCTTTGAGGCAATCTTTGCTCTAACATAATTCATAATAAAAAATTGATCACTTAACTCTAATGAATCACCATTTTTAATCCAATTTAGAGCAAACATTGCTGCGTTTCTCCATCCTAATTTCCATAATATAATTGGTAAATCAAGAATAAAATATTCTTTATCTGTAAGTAAAGAGTATTTTCCGCTGGCAACTAAAGAATTTTTAATAGTACTTATGTCTTGTTCTAGGGTAGGTAGATCATAAGAATTTAAAGAAAAACTTCCGTTAACAAAGTGTAATGAGCCAGGAAAAGATTCAATAAGTTGAGGAGAACTAAAAAGATAACTTTTTAAATTGCTTAGTTTATCACTATCTGTACTAATGAACAATGTATTGTCAATTAACACTCCAACTTTATTGCCAACGCTGATGTTTGAAAGTACATAACTTACATAACTACTAGGAGTAATTGCTCTTGTTGCTCCTGCATTTGTTTTTGGAAATGTCTTTAACGTAATACTTTTATAATTTATATTGTTTATTGAAACATCATTTACGACAATAGCCTTATCAAAACCAATGCTTTGAGGTATTAGAGCTTTTGTATTATTCAGTCTTGCCCATCTTATTTTACTTAACATAGAGACTACTAGCTGTTCATTTTCTGATAAGTCAGAAATTAAACTTGAAATGTTTGATGTATTATAAATAGCCATAGTTTAATTATTTTGAAAAGAATATAGTTTTACATTGGTATTAATTTGCGCCTTACTCAATGCACCACTGGTTTCAATAAGACCTGTCAGGAAAATCTCAACTTCTTTATAATTGATTTCGTTTAAATCCATATCGTTCGTCAAATCATTATCTTTATCATTTCTGTTTTTGAAAATAAAACTTACCGGAGAATAATTTACAAATGTGGAGGAAATAATTGAACTAATATTATTCCAATCAGCTTTACTTATTGAAATTAATAACATGATTTTATTGATATCTACATCAATAAATCTTTTTTGCTTCTTCAAGACTTTGTATCGAATAATATTGACACTCCCAGTCGCAAAATTTAGTGTATTTGCGTCAATCACATAATTTTCTCTTTTATTTTTTATATACTCAAAAATATTGTTATTAACGCTAGAATTTGAAAAATTCAAATTATTAGAAAATACTTTTATTCTTTCGTTTGAATCAATTAATTGCGCGAAGCACAAGAGAGTTATTTCATTATTATTTTGTGTGTATCCTATATTGCCTAAGAAATTGCAATCGTAGTCTTCAAAAGAATCAATATACATTCCTTCGTTAAATACAAAAAAATCCACATTATTTTGAATAAAATTAGAGTGCGTTATTAACGATTTTAAATCGAATATCATATCTAGTGAATCTTCTTTTTTCAAGATATTTAAAGGTGATATATTTGAGGCGGGAATTTGCTCTATTTTATTTATATATTTAAGCTTGATATATTGACAAACAGATAATGAATTGTTATAGTTTGGAGATTGAAGTGTCAATGAATTACTACTATATGATTGATTTAGTGGATCAATACTCAAATTAAAAAATTTACTTTTACCATTTTTAATCTTTTCAATTAAGCTGTATTTTCTATTGGCGCTTAAAATACAGATACACGGATTGGCATTATCATTTGTTGGAAATGCAATTTTTATAGTTGTTTTATTGTTTCCTATGGGCAAAGAATCAAGTTTTAAAATTGGCCAACTTAAATTATAATAATCAATTAAGATTGTAGGCTGATTATTATCATCAATAAAAGATGCTTTTAAATTATTATCATAATTTTCAAAGTAATTAAATGAAAAATTTAAATCGTTTCGAATATCTAAATAAATAATGTTTTTATTGTAGTAGTTATTAGATGGAGTAGTCAGAGTTCCTCCTTCAATAATTTCACGATAGATTTCATCCCCTTTCTTTTTATTAAAAGAGGGAAGACTACCACTATCAATACTATCAGCAGAACTTCTTGCATTTATTGCATCTGAATAAAAATTGCCATAAAATGCACAAGGATCAATGTAATTCAAAACTACTTCTTTTTTTGTTTTATATTCGAATTCATCTGCTTGTGAAGGTGTGCCTGTTAATTTTTGAATTTCAAACTCATTTTTATTTAAGCGTGCGATATTGAAATCTGGGTTATAACCTAATCTTTCGAAAACAATATCCAAACCAAACCCATTTTTATCAAAAGTTCCTATACTCCAACCACCATAAACCGTCCATAACTCAAATCCAACTTTTGGCAAATAAAATGCATTATCTATATTATCAGTAACTGAGTAATTTGTTCCAGTCAATTCAATGCCTAATACTTTTTTTGGAGTTGAAACGTTGTTGTCTAGTATATGTTTTGTTAAAGTATTACTTCCACTTATTACGTTAGTGCCATCAGTTAAACTATTTTTAAGTATACCGCGATATATGTAATATTTAATAACTGGTAAATCATTTTTAGGCTGTACTTCTGGTTTAAGAATTATATTAACAAGAGTAGAGTTTGTTGAATCTTCTTGTACTAAAACTTGACCTTTACAAATAGCATACGCTAATGGATTTGACGTCGCCTTATGTATAGATGTTAATCTATATTTTTCTTTATTGGCATCGTAAGCTGAATCAGTTGGTAAGATTGGACCAAATGCTTCATCGCTAGTTTGAGAGACAAGTAAATCAATATCCGTAAAAAAGAAGAAGTCAGCCATAATTTTTTTATTTATAATGAGTTAATAAATGATAAGTGACGTGTTATTGATTTAAAGATTGAAGCATTGCAATAAGCTCTGTTTGCGGATGCATATCGCTTTTGTCTTCTCGGTATGAGACGTGTGTGTAGATTCCGTTTTTACCTGAAAGCGCATTTGGAGAAATATCCCACATGTCAGCTTTGTAGGCTTTATCGATAGCGTACTTATCTGCTAAGTATACAACTAGCTGACGAAGTGCTTCAATTTGTAATGCTGTGTATTTATGAAAGTAGCGGTAGCCTCTCCATTTTTTACCATAGTCGATTACTTGGTCGGCAGGAACTTCGCGATTAAATGCAGAGTAAAATTTTCCATCCTTTGTAGTTAAACCTCCCCAATTACAAACTTCGATGCCAATTGATGCTTTATTAAGTGCTGTATTATTTGTTTTTTTTAAACCTAAATGGTGCGCCCAATATTGGCTATTGAACCCTTGTGTAATTGTGCCATCGGCACTAATTACAAATGCTGTTGCAACACGCTCAGGATTTGATGCCCAGCCTTCGAATACTCTTGTTGAATCGGGACCACTTACTGTGTGATGAATTACAATTTGTTTTTTAGTTTGTTCTTCTTTGTAAAATTGTGATTCAGGAAATTTTACCTGAACTATTTTTTTAACATCTAATTTTGTAAGTGCAGGCATAAATAAGGGTTTAGGCGATTATTGACTAGAACTCCTGAACGCCGGAAATTATTGTTTAATTGACTTTAATTAACAGTATGCAGTTATATCAAATGTAGTATAACAAAAAATGTGTGGCAATACGTAGCACTACCTGATTTTAAATCAACTAGTACTACTTGATTTTGAGGTGAAAAACCAAGTAGTGGAATATTACTTTCTTTTCTTTTTCATAATCAAAAGAAAAGAAACAAAAGAAAAATCAAGAACAAGCGAATGCCTACGCTCTCTTGCGATTTATTTGAATCTCTAAGCGCGTGGATAAATCTCACGCTAAGAGCTTCAAATAAATCACAATTCACCGCTCATCGACTTCGCGCTTGTTCGAGGCCGGCGTTCTGCTTCGAAATGGGGGAGGTGGAGTAATTTAGGGTTGTATATTAGAGGGAGTTAAAACTTAATTCATTATGGCAAGGAAACATAACACAGATAGAAACGGAAATTCGTTTTCGGAAGAAACAAAAAAAGCAATTTGGGATAAAGCGCAAATAGTTCAAGGAAAAGATCCTAATACTATCAGGAAAGATCATTGTGGAGCTTGGATTAATTGGGATAAACACGGTGATTCTACAGAAGAAGGTAATGGTTGGGAAATTGATCATATTAAACCAGTTGCTAAAGGTGGCGGTGATGAACTAAGCAATTTGCAACCATTGCAATGGCAAAACAATAGAAAAAAGAGCGATGATTATCCTGCAAAAGATTATTGTATGATTGCAGCGAAATAAATCGGATTAGTACATTCAATTCATATAATAGAAAAGAATATCTCAACAAATAAAGATACAATCTCTTATAATGAGATAATTATTGAAGAGAAAAAAGAATCTCAAACTCTTTTAAGAAGACTTAATATATGTTTAAGCATCGGCTTCAAAGTCTCAATAAAAAATCAATGAATCCCAAAGTCATATAACAATATTTACGTAGATCCAAATTAAAATGATTATGGATTGCAATGTCTATACAACTCGCATTAATCTAGTTTAATCTAAATAATAAAATGATAAATAAAATAATCTATGAATATAATAAAACGACTTTTTTCTAGACACAAATTAAAGGATATATTCACGCCAACGACTATAGCAAAATTAGCTTATGTTAATAGAAATAATATTGAAAAAGATTTAGAAAAATATTTAAATATTCCTGGTAAGCAAATTATCATTTATGGACACTCAGGAAGTGGAAAGACTACATTATTGCGTAATAAACTAAAAGATATTAAACAAAATTTCGTTAAAACCCATTGTGAGTCAAATACAACATTTAATGATTTGCTATTACAAGCATTTGATGATTTGAATAGATTTTACATATCAGAAAAAAGCAGTAATAAGCAATACACCATTAATTCTGAAACTAAAGCGGAATACGCCGTAATTAGTACTAAAATATCAAATACTGTTTCAGAAAGCCAAGGTGATAAAAGAGTTAGAGTTGTTCCTCCTCAATTAACACCTCAAAAATTAGCAAAATTCTTAGGTGAAATAAATGCTGTATGGATTATTGAAGATTTTCATAAAGTTGTACATGATGAAAAAAAACGTATAGCTGATGTGGTAAAGATATTCATAGATAATGCAAATGACTATAATACAGTACGAATTATTTGTATTGGAGCTGTGGGTACCGCTAGAGAGTTAATAGAATTAGATAATAATTTAAACAATCGTGTGGCTGAACTAAATGTGCCACTGTTATCTGATAACGAAATCGATGAAATTATTACCAAAGGATTTGACCTATTAAATATTAAGATTGAAAAAGAACTTAGAGACAAGATTATTTATTATTCAAATAATCTAGCCTCCATAACTCATCAATTATGTTATGATTTATGCTATGACTCAAAGATTTTTAAAAACAGGTACTTCCCTAAAACATTAAAAAAAGATGCGTTTAAAGAAGCAATAAATGCGTATGTTAGAAAAAATTCAGATACTTTCACAAAAATATACGATGCTATTTTGTGTCAAACTTATGGCTGGAATGTACTAAAAGCATTTGAACATTTAGAAAAAGAATATTTAACCTTTGAAGAAATAAGGTCAAGTATTCCTTCTCAAAAACGACCAACAGAAGAAGAATTAATTAATTATTTAGAACAACTTGGGTCTTCAGAATATAAAGAAGTAGTTCGTTTAGATAGGGCTTCGAAAAAGTACTCCATTTCTAGTCCATTTTTTAAAGCATTTTTAAAAATGAAATTTGCTATTGAAAAAAGTGAACAAAAGAACATTAAAAACAAAAAGAATAATAAGTTATTCAATAAATATTCAATTGATGAAAATATTAACGAAAGGAAAATAATATTTGATGAACAGTTTTTTATCGAGTTTAATAAAATTCTAGATAATTTAGTAATAACAGAATCTAGAATAAAAAATGAAAATATTGTACATCCATTGAAAGGAAAAAGTAACAGAAAATAATAATATGTTAGTTTACTTATGAAATATAATAATTGATTATTCAATTTATAGTTTGTTTAAACATTCAAATCCTATAAGTATTACTACTGAATTATTTTCTAAGTAGTACTACTGAGTTTTGAGGAAATTTTACTAAGTAGTGAGGGGTCTTTCTTTTGTTTTTCTAAGCCAAGAAAGCTTTAGGCAACAAACTGGATTCTGTTCTTTCTTTGCCTTGAATGCAAAGAAAGAACCAAAGAAAAATCAAGGCAAAACGAATCCTACCCGCTCTTTTGATTTCAAAGTTTCGTAATGAAAAACACTAAAGGTTTTACTAACTCAACTAATGAAATCAAAATTAGAAACTTGTTATCGTTTTTAACAATGTTGCAGAATACGATTCGCTATTTCACCTCTCATCGGCTTCGCGTTTTGTCACGGCCGGCAAACTGCTTCTATTTGGGGGAGGTGGGGTAATTTGGGGTTGTATATTGTATAACTGCTAATGCTAGAAAATGGTAAATAGCGAATATTTGAGTGGATAATTATCAGAAATAATTTTAAATGGAACGTTCATAATAAGATACCAATCAAAAACAAGACCCTCTATCTGATTTTGAGCCAAGTATTAGAGCTTGATTTGGATTTTTTATAAGTTTAAAACACCTGCATTGATTGCATATTCAATTAAATCCATTGAGTTGTTGGTTTTTGTCTTTTTACAGATATTATACCTATGGCCTTCGATGGTTCTTACACTTAAATGAAGTTCTTCAGCGATTTCCGGATTTGATTTTTTCTGACAAATGAGTTTTATAATCTTTATTTCCTGTTTTGTGAAAGAAGTATCAAGTACTGCGTTTTCGATTTTAGGTGTCTTTTTTAATAAATCCGCCATTGCTGCTGAAACTTTATTATCGTAATAGCATCCGTTTTCCTGAACAGCATACAGCGCATCCAATATTTTATCAACGCTACAACTTTTAGGCAGGAAACCACAGGCTCCATTTTTAATGTAATCAACTATATAAGCATCGGTAAAATACTGGCTAATCATAATTACCTTCATTTTAGGATATTTTAGCAGGATTTTTTCTAAAGCTTCTTTACCATTCATCACCGGCATTTCAATATCCAATAAAATTATATCGGGTTTATGAGCCTTTAATAAATGCAATAACTCTTTGCCATTATCAGCCACAAATAAAACTTTTATGTCATCTTCGTATTCTTCTAGTAAGGAGATTAAACCATCTCTCATTAATTTGTGATCATCCGCAATGGCAATTTGAATTGGTTTTTTCATTTGAACAATTTTATTTAGTATAAAAATTACTGTTTAAAAGGAATGATTAATTCAACTGAAGAAGTATTTATATTTTTTGAATAATTAATACTTGCTTTTAATAATAAGGTTCGGGCTTTTAGTGACTTCAAACCAAGCCCTAAAGAGGCATTTGTGTAATTTTCGATTTCTTCATTTGTTACCCCTTTTCCATTATGAATACAGTTAATCGTTAAGTCAGACTCAGAAGTTTTAACTATCATTTTGAAGAACGTACACCGGGAATGTTTAAAAATATTATTTAAAATTTCGAGGCATATCCGATATATATTTAATTGTTCCTGAGTACTGAATTGTTCGACCTTTTCCGGAGCTGTATCACTTTCAAATTCGGCATTCAGTTCGCCTATTTTTTGAACATTATTAATGTATTCTTCTAAAGAAGGAATAAGACCATTTTGTAATAAAAATGATGGAATTAAATCTAAACATGTTGTTCTAATACCTTCCATAACTTTGATAAGCGTTTCTTCATCAGTAATTAAACTTTCGGGGTCAAATGTATTTTTTCTAGCTCTAATACGATACTTAGCTAAATTATATTTTAGCACATTTAAAAGCGGATTAATCTCATCATGTAGGTTACGTGCAATTTTTTCTTTTTGTTGTTCTTCTGCGGCAACTGTTGCTTTAAATAATTCTAATTGTTTTTCTTGCTCCATTAGTTTGATACTAGCGTCTTTGAGTAGCATTTTACGTTGGTAATAAACTACAAATAGTATTACAACAGCTGCTATGAAAAGGGTTGAAAATATACCAATTGTAATTAGTAATTTTATATTTGTGATTTCTTGGTTTTCCAAAAGCCGATGCTGATTAAGATGTAAAGAATGATGTTAAAAATCGAATGAAATACCCATAGTTCAAAAAAAGCATTTATTGCATGTGCTTGGAGATATTGACTGAAGATGTGAAGAAATAAGTTGCCACAGTAAAATATTAGGAAGCCTGAATTTATCCAAAATATAGGAGCATTTAATATATTAGTATAAACTTGTTTTTTAAGGATTGAATGAAAGTTTAAAATGGTTAGTAATACAACTATTATTGATTCAATGGAAAATGATAAGTCATTTAATCTTGCAGAACCGATATTTGAGATTTGATACACAGATACTATTGTGAATAATATAATAAATAAATACAGGAGACGCTTTTTTAGTTTTACCTGAGTTAACATTGAGTAAAAGATAATTATAATAGTGGTTTCTAAAATTTGGTAACTATTAAATATCCATACATTGTTTGGATTAATTGAAGTTGCATAAATAAGGCTAAGAAGTTCTGTTAAACTGCCTATACCAAATAACAGTACAATCCATTTCAATGGATTTTGTAAATATCTGTAACGGAAAACCCCTAAGAATAAAGGAATGGAAGTGCCTATTGCTGAAGCCCAACTTATAATTTGTATAAAAATATCTTTGTTCAACGACTGGCTAAAATGTAAATATAAAAAAAAGGCGCCAAAGCGCCTTTAGTACTTTAGATTAATGGACTACCATTTGGACAATAAGGAGGGCATGGCCTTGATACCTCCGCAATGATGCCATTATAAAGATCGTTTTCATCTTTATCGGCACCAACGATGATCATTTGCTGTACACCTTTTTCGTCTAAGGCATAGTAACATCTGATACCTACGCAGCCATCTTGGGCCAGAATGTCGTTAATGATGTTCATCCCAAAAAAATGGGCTTTGATACCGTTTGGATTTTTTTTTCTGTAGTTTGCAGTCCATTCTGCTGCTGTGTCTAGCGGGAATTTTTCCGCTTCATTTCCTGTAAATGCCATAATTTAGCTTTTTAAATGTTAATAATAACAACAAAGCTATAACAAGATGATACTTATCATTGTCAGAAGTATAAATAGGAAAGTGTTAAATAAATTTTCTTCAAAAGTTTTCATGATTAAAATCAAGTAGTTAATCGAGTAGTTAGAAATCAAAATCAGGTAGTACTACTTGCATAAACCAAGTAAAACTACTTGGTAAAAAATCGAGTAGTTTTACTTGGTTTTTATCATTTGAAGGGAATTTAAATTTGCAATATGCCGGAACATGGAAAATATCTGCAAGATGGTAAGATTGAAATTAGTGAAGAAGGAAATGTGTATTGGACTAATCAATTAAAATGCAATGAAAGAGATTTGATGGATGCCATCAGCAAAATAGGCACTACGCATAATACACTAATCATGTATTTACAGATGAATCAAAAATTAGGAGAAAATGAATGATTATTTTCTTTTATCAATTGCCCCAGAAGGAAATGCTATGAGGTTGCAAAGTTCTCTAATGCGTGAGCGTAAGCGATTTCCATACATTTTTTCGATTTCACTGGCAGCTAAATTAGTTGTGATATGCGTTATTAATTTTCGGGTTATGAATAAATCGTAACGGGTTAATAATACCTCAGCCATTACATTACATTCGTTTCCAAAGTATTTTAAATTGTTTTCGGTACCCAAATCATCGAAGCAATAGTTGCGAGGTATTTCTGCCTGACCACTTTTAGCAAAGCTATTACGACCATAGCGGTTCATGACCTCATAACCATCTTTTATAAATTCAAAACTTACTTCGCGACAGGATTTTAAAATGTAAATGGCTTGCTGATGGTTGCTGAAATATTTCATCAGGTGCATTAAGCTTGTTTTACCACAGCCCACTGGGCCGGTTAGTAAAATACCTTTTTGCAAATGGATTTTTTCGCGAGCACAGGTATAGGTGTCTTTTAAAAAGTAGGCAGCTAGCTTTTTAATGATTGGTTTGTCTTCATCTTTAAGTGAGAAGTTTTTCCCGAAATCTTGTCTTCCTTTATTTTGAATAAAATCAAAGACTTTGTTGTAATCATAAGGGCTCATTGTAATTTTTATTAGTTTCTGCATGTAGTTTACCAGCTGGATGGTTTTGATTTGATGCCGGCTTTGATTTATTGAAAGTAAATTGTTGTGAATTTAGCATCCAATTATTGGCTGCGGCTTTCCAGTTTTTCATGGGTGTTTTGCCGCCTACTAACCAACCATTACTTTCAAAGTAATTGTAAAATTTTTCTGCTTCGGTTGACAGATGCTGTTTTTCGGTGAAGTAAGTGGAAAGCTCTTCGGGCGTTGGTTTTTCATTTTTTGACTCAGGACATTTTTTGGAATGTTTTTTTTCTGAGGAATTGGAAACATTTGCTTTGTTTTGCGAATTGGGGTAAGAAATTTCTTTTTCTGAAACAACAGGTTCAGGATTATTGTTGTGTGCTTGCTCATTTACTTTATTTGTTTTGTTTAATTGTTTATTACTGTTTTTATAAGGTCGCACATCCTGTGCAAGAGTTTTAGTAGTAGTTTTATTAGGAGATATATCAGAAGCATTATCGGTTGTTTTATTAGATGTTGTACTATTTATTGTATTGAAAGTGTACATGTAAATTTTGCTGCCAACATGGTAACTGTGCGATGGAACATATTTGATATAACCCCATGCGTGTAATTCTTTCAGGCATTTACTATATGTATTTGCGGATCCTATTTTGCTGAGGTGCATTATGTCATCTCTTGCAATGGAAATAGGATTGCGAAATTTTGCACTATTCCATTTTTGAAACAATGCCATGTACAAGCTGATATGAAAAGGTGTAGCTTTTTCTTCAGCAGTAAAACGCTTGAAGGAATTATTAAGGTGAAGGATATAATTCGTCTGCATTTTCTAGTTCGGATTTTTATTTACATAACCAGATGAAAGCAGCTTGTTGATTTCATCTGTATTGTAAAAAATTGTACCGCCAATGCGAGTGAATTTTATTTCGCCATTATCACGCATATATTGAAGTTTACTTAATGAAACTCCTATCATTTTGCAAACTTCTTTGGTACGAAGCCATTCGCGTTGCTTTTCGTTATCTTGTTTTGTTTGTTTGTGAAACACCTGCCTCAATTCGCGGAATAAATCTTCTTTGAACTGTTTTAAATCATCTGTTGTTAAAATGTTTACTGCCATATTGTTTTTTTGTTTTTGATTACCGTGGCAAAACTGGCTGAATGGATTTGAAAAAGTTCACCATATTAAAAAAACATGGTGTGATTTTTTTATTGATTACTATGAGAAATAAACGAGAATAAGGTGTTTGACATTTCTGTTAGAAACAAGCCGTCGCGTTTTCTTTTTTTGATGTATTTCATGGATTGGGCATAGTCGCTTAAATCGACATTAAGTGACTGTCCAAATGTTTCGGTAATTTGTTTTAATGTGGCGTTACCATTATTTATTACTTTGAGGAGGTATAAGGCGTAACAAATTTCAACGCATTTTGATAGTGCTGATGACCAGTTTAATTGGTGGTTGAAGTGAACTTTAGGTTGAGTAACCATTTGCCTATCAGGTTGTGTTTTGAATTCATTAATTTTTTGATTGAGGTATTTTGAAATAAGAATAAAAGCCTGAAATTCGGCAGCTATCGTGTTATTTAAGCTGCCTTCAATAAAAATACTTTGATCGAGTTTGTTATCATTTATCAATAAACATGAAAATAAAAGTTCTTTTTTTTAAAATCGCTGTTTAGTTTAACCATGCAATTTTTATAGGTTTTTATTTTTAACTCTAAGTAAGAAATGAACAAGGACTGCTCTAATTGATGAATGTAGTGAAAATATAATTGCCATTTAGCAATTATCGGATAACATTCTTTATAAAAGATAACCTCCTCATTTAAAGTACGATTGCGTGAAAAGCGGTTGTATTCTTTTTTTAGTTCTTGAATGGCTATTGAGCATACTTCGGTGTTTTGATGATAATTTTGAAATGGGTGATTGGCATACATCATTTCATGTTCTGCAAAAGTTTTAATCATGCGTTTTTCGAGGTTTGAAGCAAAGTTTTTCATAGTAAATATTTTAGAAATTATTCTTAATTTACTATGAGCCATCGGCGGCAGAGTGGGATTTGAAGTTGCTCATTTTTTCTTTCAGAGCTTTCATTTCAGTGCTTAATTTGCTTTGAACCACTTTTGCATAAATCTGCGTGGTTTTAATACTTGCATGGCCAAGCATGGCGCTAACACTTTCGAGAGAAATGCCGTTAGCCAGTGTTACAGTAGTGGCAAATGTATGCCTTGCAATATGGGAAGTAAGGTGTTTGTTGATATTGCATAATGAGGCGATTTCCTTTAGGTAAGCATTGTATTTTTGATTACTAACAACCGGTAATAAAACGCCTTTTGCTTTGCAAAATGGATGTTCTTTGTACTTTTCGATAATTTTTAAAGGAATGTCGAGAAGCATCACATTTTCTCTCACATCCGTTTTTACGCGATTAGCATGTATCCATGTTTCGCCATCAATACCTTTAACTACTGAATCAAGACTTAATAACTCAATATCACTAAAAGCATAGCCAGTATAACATGCAAATAGGAAAATGTCTTTGACTTGTTCTAAACGTTCATTAGGCAATTCTTTGAAATATAACACATCAATTTCATCTTGCGTGAGAACAACTCTATCCGGATTGCGATATGTGCATTTGAATTGATTAAAGGGGTTAGACTGAATCCAATCAAGCGCTACGGCATAATTTAAAATCTGCTTTAGGATTTTAATGTATTTCATAACCGTATTTGATTGCATTTTTTGATTAACAGATAAAAAATGCTCGTATTCGGTAACAAAAGACATTTTGAGGTCGCAAAGATTTTTATCCTGGCATTTGAGAATCTCAGTCATAAAGGTATTAACCTTATTTTTTGCAATTTCTAATCTTTCCCAACTTTTAATGGAAACTTTGCCAATTAGTGCTTTCTCCTTAAATTTAGAATTGTGGTAATTGAATGCTTCAAGCAGTGTTTTTTCTTTTTTTGTATGTTCTTGAATACCCAAAAATGCATTTTTAACCATTTCAGGGCTTAAATTTTCGAATTTGGAAGATAGGATGTTGAAATGGGTCTGGATTTCACCACGGACTTGGTTGAGGTATGGATTGACCGTTTTACTTTCCTTAGCGGATGTTTTAAGAATTCCGGCACCGGAAATCCAATGATCTGGATTTACCTGTTTACCTAAACTCCAATCAATGCGTTTACCATTGATGGTAATTCTAACCATAATGGTTGCTAAATCATTGTTGTTTTTTGCGTTTCTCAGCCATAATAAAATGGCCATGTTCGATGCTACCTTCATAGTGCTTTTTTTAATGGTTTTTAGACTGGTAATCAAAAACATTAAATTGCTGTATGTCAGTATTTTAACCCATGATTCGGTGGCACTAAATTACGAAATGTAAATGCCACCGAAAATGCCACCTATCAATTCAATTTATTTCAGTTTATTTAGCATTGATAAAATTAAAAAAGCCCCTAAAACTGAGAGTTTTAGGGGCTTTTATATTGTTTTGGTCTTAACCTTGCGGTCCGGACGGGACTCGAACCCGCGACCTCCGCCGTGACAGGGCGGCATTCTAACCAGCTGAACTACCGGACCAGCTTCCTTTCTTTCGATTTGGGACTGCAAATTTACAATTATTTTATTTACTCACAAATTTTTTTTCAGAAATATCGAAAAATAAAATCTCTAAATCACAAATAGTTACAAAATACAACTATCCATATTAACAGATTTAAACTTTTTATATACTTTTACGTCCTACTTTGGCACAAGCATTGAATATCCTATTGCTAAATAAAACAAACATAAAAAAATGAAGAAATCAATCATATTAATCGCCTCTCTTTTACTTTCTGTATTTAACTCTTTTGCCCAAGATCAAGATCCAAAAGCTAAGACCATCTTAGATGATTTAAGTAAAGTTACTAAAGCTTACAAAACAATTACATCTGATTATATTTTCACTATTCTTAATAAAGAAAAAAAACAAACCGAAAAACAAACAGGTAAAGTTCAAGTAAAGGGTTCTAAATTCAAATTAGATATTCCGGGTAATACCATTGTGTGCGATGGCAAAACAATTTGGGCTCACAATAAAGATGCAAACGAATTAACTATTAAAAACTTTGATGGCACTAACGAAGACCAATTAAATCCATCTAAAATATTTACGATGTATGAAACGGGTTACAAATACAAATACGAAAAAGAAGAAAAAGTTGGAACAGCCATTTGTCATGTGATTACATTGTACCCATCCGTAAAGCCTGAGAAAAAGAAATTTCATACAGTGAAAATTTTTGTTGACAAAACAAAAAAACAAGTAGCAAAATTAGTTATGTTAATGAAAGACGGAAGCACACAGAGCTACGAAATAAAACTATTTAAACCAAATATAGAGATTGCTGATAACGTTTTTGTATTCGATACCAAAGCATTTAAAGCAGATCAAATTACCGACGAAAGAGATTTATAATAACTGATGAATTTAGGACTTATCGGTAAATCGCTTTCTCATTCGTTTTCAAAATCGTATTTAGAAGAAAAATTTATTAAAGAAAATAAATTCGATTTTATGTACTCTAATTTTGATTTAGAAAATTTGGACACATTTCCTGAATTGGTTTTAAAACATCGATTGTCAGGATTGAATGTTACCAAGCCTTACAAAGAATCTGTCATTTCTTTTTTAAATGAATTAGATGTTACTGCTAAAGAAATTGGTGCCGTAAATTGCATTAAAATTTCTTGGGAAAATGATACACCGTATTTAAAAGGCTATAATACCGATTATTATGGCTTTGCTCAAAGTATTAAACCATTTTTAGAGCCCATTCATCAAAAGGCTTTGATATTAGGAACGGGTGGCGCCTCCAAAGCCATCGCTTATGCCTTGAAAAATGTGGGCGTTGATTTTTATTACGTTACCTCAGGAGAAAAAAAAGCAGCTAATTATTTCCATTACGCTGAGCTAAACGAATACGTGTTGAATGCGTTTAAACTCATTGTTAATTGCACACCTTTAGGTATGTATCCTAAAAATGAGGTTTGCCCGGATATTCCTTTTCAGTTTTTAAAAGCAGAACATTTGTTGTATGATTTGATTTATAATCCCGAAGAAACCTTGTTTTTGAAAAAAGGTAAAGCGCAAGGCGCAGTGACAATTAATGGATTAAATATGTTGAAGCTCCAAGCAGATAAGGCTTGGGAGATTTGGCATTATTAATTAAACTTACAGGTCAACATGGCAATGTCATCTATAAAAGGCATTTCTGCTTTAAACTCTTCTAAATAATGCATCATCGCTTTATTAATAAATTCAGAGTTGGAGTTTTTGTTGTTTATCAAGATGGTTTTAATTTCATTCTCTGATAATGTCTCATCATTCGCGTTAACAGTATCCGTTAAGCCATCTGTATAAGCGAATAACAACGATTGCGGAGAAATTAATAAAGTATCGTTTTCTAAAGCGGGAAGAGGATTGCTGATTCCTAATAAAGTACAACCTTTATCTAAAAAGATTGATTGATTATTGTTGATTAATATAGGCGCATTATGGCCGGCATTGATATAAGATAATTTATGTGTTCCAATATTATATTTTGCAATAAACAACGAAATAAATTTTTCTGATTTAGCGTTATCACAAATCAGTTGATTGATGTCAATTACAATCTCCGTTAAGTTTTGGGTGTATTTTAAAAGCACGCGCAAAGCAGCTTGTAAATTACTCATCAATAAAGCAGCAGCCAATCCCTTACCAGAAACATCAGCTAAACAAAACACAAACTCTACTTCATTAATCCAAATCACGTCATAATAATCACCGCCCACTTGCTGATGCGGCAGGTATAAGGCGTTCATTTCTGCTTCGTCAATGTTTGGTAGGTTAGTAGGGAACAACATTTTTTGCATGCCTTGCGCTAACTCTAATTCCTTTTGTATGGTGGCTTTTTGAATAGATGTTTTGTATAATTTTTTATTTTCAATCGCCACAATCATCACATTCGTAAGCGTTTGAATAAAAGGTAAATGTTTAATAGCAGAGCTCATTTCAATTTTCTTTTCATCCAAATCGCCTAATAATACAAAGGCTAAAGGGGTTTGTTTGTGATAGACTGGAATCACAATTTCAAACTTCTGACTTAAATTTCCTTTAGAGTAGGAGATCGTTTCAATTTCTTGAATATCTAATAACTCAGGTTCAAATACTAAATGATTGTAATCTTTGTCAACGCCGTATTTTAAAATGCAAGTCCATTCCGTTGTAAAACTAAACAACACAAGCTTCCCAACCTTTAATCGATTCTCTAAAATTTCCTGATAAATATCAAGTAACTGCGCTGTGTTAACATTATTGTTAATAGCCTTTGTCATTTCTAACAAAGAGTTTAGCTTAATATCTTTTACTGTGTTTGATTTACTTTGAATATTTAACTTTGGGTTTCTCAAGATACCAATAAAGATAAATGTTTTTTTTGAGATGGGAAGGTGATTTGTCTTTTAAAATAAAGGACTGGTATACAAAATATAACAGTTATTTATCTTTATCGTAAAGCTTATGAATTAAAGAAGGTAATTGTTTTGTAGCAAATATTTCTCTTAGTTTATGTTTGGCATCACCTGCCGGTGTTCCAAAATAAGTTTTTCCAGCTGGAACATTTTCACCAACGCCGCTTTGCGCTTGTATCACTGCTCCATCACCAATGGTAATATCGCTCGATACTCCCACTTGACCCCACATGGTAACATTATTACCTATAGTACTGCAACCAGCAATGGTATTACCAGATGCAAATAAACAATTTTCGCCAATCACTACATCGTGCGCTAAATGCACTTGATTATCAATCACAGTTCCTTTACCAATGATGGTTGATGCAGTCACTCCTTTATCAAAAGTACAATTAGCACCAATGTGCACGTTATCATGAATAATAACATTACCGCACGATTGAAATTGTTCGAAATGTGTTTTACGATTTTTATAATAAAATCCATCCGAACCAATAACTGAGCCTGCATGTATAATCACATTGTTGCCAATTTCGCAACGGTCATATATCACCACATTTGGATGAAGAATGCAATTGTCGCCAATAATAACATGATTGCCAATATAGCAACCGGGCATGATGATTACATTTTTACCAATTTTAGCTGTATCACTAATTGGTTTTAAAGAATATTCTTTTGGTTGAAAGTGCAGCATTAATTGATTGAATGCTGTAAAAGGTTCATCGTGCAATATGAGTGCTTTACCTTCTGGACAATCTACTTCTTTATTAATAATAATGGTAGTTGCTGCAGATTGTAGGGCTTTATTATAATATTTTGGATGATCTACAAAAACCACGTCTCCATTAGTAACGCGATGTATTTCATTAAATCCAGTAATGAGATGGTCGTCGTTACCAATATATTTAGCACTAATAATTGCGGCAATATCTTTTAATGAAGTTGGGTTAATTTGCATGACTCATTTTTTGTTTCAGTTTTAAATATAAGTAAAGAATTGTGAAAATAAAACGCATAATAGTTTATTTTTGTGAAACACTAATGTCCTTTATTTGTTGCCTGGTTATTATTAAGATTTATTTGAAAACATTTATATTTATATTACTTATATTTTTTTCTTCGACTTTTAATGCTCAAAATAGTAAAAGCATTACTATTTGCAAATCTGTTGAACCTACAATTATAGATGGCGAACTCAATGAATCGCATTGGCAAGTTTGTGAGCCTGCGGGCAATTTTTGGCAAAATTTTCCGTATGACACCTGTTTATCAAAATCAAAAACTACAGCGTATGTAACTTATAATGATAAATCAATTTATGTTGCAGCTATATGTTATGATTCGTTACCAGGAAATTATGTAGTACAATCTTTAAAACGCGATTTTTTATATCCCGTTAGTGATTGTTTTGTATTTACACTTGATCCATTTTTAGATAAGCAGAATGGTTTTAGTTTTGGGGTGAATCCTTATGGTGCACAGCGCGAGGGTTTAGTAGCTGGCGGAGGAGGACAAGGCGCTAATGTAAGTTGGGATAATAAATGGTTTAGTGCAGTAAAGCGGAAAAAAAATTGTTGGATAGTTGAAATGGAAATTCCCTTTAAAACCATTCGTTATAAGAATGATATTAGCAATTGGGGAATTAATTTTTCGAGGAATGATTTGAAACAAAATGAAAATTCATCTTGGGCTAAAGTTCCTCGACAGTTTAATGTTTCATCCTTAGCTTTTGTTGGAACTTTAAATTGGGATACGTTACCAAAAAAAGCAGGAAGAAACATTGCTATTATACCATATGGTATAGCTAAAGTTAATAAGGACTTTGTTTCAAAAACACCAGTGTCTTATGAATTTAATGGAGGTGTAGATGCTAAAATCGCTTTATCCTCTTCATTAAATTTAGATTTCACATTTAACCCAGATTTTTCTCAAGTTGAAGTCGACAGACAAATTACTAACTTAACTAGATTCAGTTTGTTTTTTCCAGAACAACGTCAGTTTTTTATTGAGAATAGTGATTTGTTTGCCAACTTTGGTTTCAGACAAATTCGTCCATTTTTCTCACGGAGAATTGGCTATAATAATGGTAGTGCCGTTCCAATTATTGCAGGACTTAGATTAAGTGGTAAGCCAAATAAGAACTGGCGTATTGGAGTAATGGATATACAAACGGCTAAAACAAAAATTAATGAAGTTGATGTTTTTGCTCAAAATTATTTTGTGGCTGCATTACAACGTAATGTATTTAAACGTTCAAATGTTTCTTTCATATTTGTAAATAGGCAACAATATGATTCAGTAGGTTTTACAGGAATTAATTTTAATAGAGTTGTAGGCGCAGATTATAATTTAATAAGTGATAATAATAAATGGATGGGGAAAGCTTTTTTTCATCATTCTTTATCCAATTCAAAAAATAATGATGCATATACGCATGCCACCTGGTTATCGTATAATACACAAAAAATAAATATACAGTGGAACCATGAATACGTTAATAAAAACTATAATGCCGAAACTGGTTTTACACCTCGTATTTTTCAATTGGATTACTCAAAAAATATGACCATTAGAAATACATATTGGCGTTTAGAGCCTAGTGTTAATTACTTTTTCTATCCAAAAAAATCTGTTATCAATAAAATGGGTCCTCGATGGTATATGGATTATTATGCGAATGATAAATTTTTAACAACAGATATGTTGAATCAATTTGGTTGGGATTTTAATGCTACGAATACTTCTGGTTTATCAATTGATTATCATAATTATTACACAAATTTAATTTATCCCACAGATGTAACCTTTACTGGTAATCTTGCATTACCTATTGCAGAGTACAGGTATCAAGATTTTGGAATTAAAATAAAAACGAATCAACGCAAAATATTTAATGCATTGGCGGGAGTAACTTATGGAAGTTATTTTACAGGCACAAAGTTGTCTTATAATGCAGATATCGTTTTTAGAAAACAACCATATGCTATTATTACTGCTAGCTATACACATGATGAAATTATTTTGCCTCATCTATCTAAAAAAGTATATTTAGATTTAATTGGACCAAAAATTGAATTATCTTTTACGAAAAGCATTTTCTTTACAACTTTTATACAGTATAATAGTCAAATTAAAAACGTGAATATCAATGCCCGTTTTCAATGGAGATTTAAACCAATGAGTGATTTGTTTATAGTTTATTCTGATAATTATTATTCTGAAAACTTTGGCGAAAAAAACAGAGGTGTTGTATTGAAGTTTGTTTATTGGTTAAATCTTTAGCCAATTAGTTTACTCTTATTTTTTGTCCAATTTTAAGATAGTAGCGTTTATCTGTATTATTTAAAACGCATAATTCTTTCATTGATAAACCATAGCGTTTTGCAACTTCATACCAGGTGTCTCCACGCTCAATAGTATGTAAAGTGGCATTACTTGGGTAAGCGCAAATACCGTAACGAGATTTTTTTATAACGATAGAGTCGTTAAAGGTTTTGTTTTCGATAAAAGAAATAATGGAAGAAGGATTTAGAGCTTGCCCTTTAAAGCGCACTTCAAAATGTAAATGTGGTCCACTGCTTCTGCCTGTACTTCCGCCTAAGCCTATAAGTTGTCCGGCTAAAACAACCTGACCTGGTTTTACTTTTATTTTTGATAAGTGAGCGTAAACGGTCTCTAAGCCATTATAATGTCTTATAATTACTACGTTACCATAAGCACCTTTTACATGAGCAATACGAACCATGCCATCAAAAGCAGCAACTACAGCATCTCCTTTATGCAAATTAATATCAATTCCTTTATGCATTCTGCCATCTCTCCAGCCAAATTTGGAGTTAACTTGCCCTTCACGTGGATGCGCATAATTGCCTAAAGAGTCGCTTTCTATTTTTATTATCTGTGTTTCTGGGAATTCATCTTCCGGAGTGATTTGAAAAACGGCAGTTTCATCAAAATCATCATAAAAGTTGGTAGCAGGTACATTATTGTATTTAACGATCGTTAAATTGGTCTCTTTTGAACTTAAAATACTATTATAATAGCTAATAAGTTCTATTTCTCTTTCATCAATTGTTTGTAAGTCTAGCAGCGAATCCACTAATTCAATCACCTGAAGTTTGGTAATAGTGACATTATTATTGGACGCAGTTATTTTAAGACGCGTTGTGTCTTTAGTGGGCTCTCCATCTGCTAAAATGAGTTTAGGTAAAAGAAGACCAATGAATAGAATATGAACAATAAACTTCAAATTGTTAATAAGTTGCGCGAAAATAGAAAAATTATATTAAAAACAAATTTTTTGAGAAAAAATACAGAAAGCCATTATTTTCCTAGAACACCTAAAAATAATCGACTAAATAGTTTGTACTAACAAAAATTATGTGCTAATTTGTTTAATACAATACATTATAATGACTGCAAACGCTGATATTAAAATCGAAAAAACCGCTCACAGTAGGGTAAGCGAGAATGACGTGAACAATGTTCCTTTTGGAAAATGTTTTTCGGATCACATGTTTATTGCCGAATACGCTGATGGTAAATGGGTAAAAGCATCTATTATGCCTTATCAAGATATGCCAATGAGTTATGCTATGTCGGCATTACACTACGGACAAGCTATTTTTGAAGGAATGAAAGCTTATAAAAATGATAATGGCGAAGTTAGCGTTTTTAGACCTTTAGAAAATTTTAAACGAATGAACAAGTCGGCCATTAGAATGGCAATGCCTGAGGTTCCAGAAGAGATTTTTATGGGTGGCTTAATTGAGTTATTGAAATTAGATGCTTCATGGGTTCCAACGTCTGAAACGGGTTCATTATATATTAGACCATTTTTAATTGCAACTGATGAAGCAATTGGAGTAAAAGCGAGTGATACTTATAAGTTTATTATTATTACTTGCCCAGCAGGTAAGTATTATTCAGAGCCAATTAAGGTGCTTATTGAAACAAACTACATTAGAGCTGTTGAAGGTGGTGTAGGATTTGTAAAAGCTGCCGGCAACTATGGTAGAAGTTTATATCCAACCAGATTAGCGCAACAAAAAGGTTACCAACAAGTTATCTGGACTGATGGAAAAACACATTCCTTTTTAGAAGAATCGGGAACCATGAACTTAATGTTTGTGATTGGCGACAAAGTTGTAACGCCTGCATTGAGCGATACGATTTTAGATGGAATTACACGTCGCAGTGTTTTAGCTTTAGCTAGAGATTGGGGAATGAACGTAGAAGAACGTAAAATTTCTATTCAAGAGATAGTAGACGCTTATGCTAAAGGTGAAATTAAAGAAGCTTTTGGTGTTGGAACTGCTGCTACTATTGCTCAAATAATGGGTATTGGTTACCAAGAAAATTATATGGAATTACCTGCAGTAGCAGATCGCAAATTCTCTAACAAAGTAGATGAAACCTTAAGAGGTATTCGTAAAGGGAAAATTGAAGATAAAATGGGTTGGATGTTTAAAGTGATTTAACATACTCCTTGTTATTTTAAGAGGCTGTCGTTAAGATAGCCTCTTTTATTTTGTAGCAAAGAAGCAATCGGAATAACACAAAATAATTGTTCAAAACATTTTTTTTATTCCCAATGCAAAACTTTAAATTTGTTGCTCTTGTATTAAAAATTAAACTAATTAAAAACTAACATAAACAAAAAACATGGGATATCTTTTCACCTCAGAATCAGTATCAGAAGGCCATCCAGATAAGGTTGCCGATCAAATTTCAGACGCTTTAATTGATAACTTTTTAGCCTTCGATCCACAAAGTAAAGTAGCTTGCGAAACTTTAGTAACTACAGGACAAGTGATTTTAGCTGGTGAGGTTAAATCAAAAGCATATTTAGATGTTCAAGAAATTGCTCGTGAAGTAATTCGTAAAATTGGATATACTAAATCTGAGTATATGTTTGAAGCAAACTCTTGTGGTATTTTATCTGCTATTCATGAGCAATCTGCTGATATTAACCAAGGTGTTGATAGAAAGAAAAAAGAAGAGCAAGGTGCTGGTGACCAAGGTATGATGTTTGGTTATGCAACTAACGAAACAGCAAACTACATGCCTTTAGCTTTAGATTTAGCTCATGGTATTTTATTAGAATTAGCAGCTTTACGTCGCGAGAATAAAGAAATTAAATATTTACGTCCTGATGCAAAATCTCAAGTAACCTTAGAATATGATGATAACAATACACCAGTTCGTATTGATGCGATTGTAGTTTCCACACAGCATGATGATTTTGATGCTGAGCCAAAAATGTTAGCGAAGATTAAAAAAGATATTATCGATATTTTAATTCCAAGAGTTAAAAAGAAATATCCTAAATACGCTCACTTATTCAACAACAAAATTAACTACCATATTAACCCAACTGGTAAATTTGTAATCGGTGGACCACACGGAGATACAGGTTTAACAGGTCGTAAAATTATTGTAGATACTTACGGTGGAAAAGGTGCTCACGGTGGTGGTGCTTTCTCTGGTAAAGATCCAAGTAAAGTTGACCGTTCAGCAGCATATGCTACTCGTCACATTGCTAAAAACTTAGTAGCTGCAGGTATTTGTTCTGAAGTATTAGTTCAAGTATCTTATGCAATTGGTGTTGCACAACCAATGGGTATTTTTATTGATACTTATGGAACTGCAAAAGTAAAAATGACAGATGGGCAAATTGCTAAAATCGTTGAAAAAGTATTTGATATGCGTCCTTACTTTATTGAGCAACGTTTTAAATTACGTACACCAATCTATAGCGAAACAGCAGCTTACGGACACATGGGTCGTAAGAACGAAGTAGTAACTAAAACTTTTAAATCTCCTGATGGAAAAACAAAAACAATGAAAGTTGAGTTGTTTACTTGGGAAAAATTAGATTACGTTGCTAAAGTAAAAGCAGCTTTTAAAGTAAAATAATTTTATTTATATAAATTGAAAATCCCTTTAAGCGAAAGTTTAAAGGGATTTTTTTGTTATATTTGATTAGAGTTGCGACGTGATTTTAGTTGTTTGTAAATATTTGCAAACGGAAGAGTGGCGCCAAGCCGCAATAACGTTATGCGTTATTTTATAGAAACCTAATAAAACATGAAAAACATTTTAATTTTGACAATCAGTCTAGTTATTGGGAGTAATTGTTATGGACAAAACATTATTTCTACTGACAAACAGAAAGCAATAATAAATAAAGTTTCAAGTGAAATAAACAAATTGTATTTTAATGGAACAGCTGCTAAATCTGTTTCAGATACACTAGCAATTATCAAAACACAAATCAAAACCGAAAGTACGTCAGATAATTTTGCCAATAAATTAAATTCTATACTATTAAACAAAACCAATGACAATCATTTAAAAATTTACTTTGACCCTGCTAAATTTGAAAGCTATGTTGAAAATAGAGAGACGAAAAGAAAATACGAATATGAAGTGGCTAAAAAAATAAATTTCGGTTTTACGAAAGTTGAGATACTGGAAGGAAATGTTGGCTATATTGAAATAATTAAATTTTCAGGATTTATTGCCGAAGGTTCAGCGCCTAAAATTAATTCAGCAATGAATATGGTAGAAAATACAACCGCACTAATTATTGATTTGCGAAAAAATGGGGGCGGTGATGGTCGAGTTGGTGACATATTAGCTACTTATTTTTATCCTGAAGAAAACGAAATATATTACGACAGCATAAGTCGAACTGAAAAGTACAAAGTATTACCTTTTGTCCAAGGCAAAAGATATTTAAACCGCCCTGTATATATTTTAACCGGTTTTGACACTTTTTCAGCTGCGGAAGGGTTTTGTAAATTTATGCAACAAAACAAAAAAGCAATTATAGTTGGTGAAAAAACAAAAGGTGGAGGAAGTTCAGGTAGTAGTGTGCCTCTTTTAGAAGGTTTTTTATGCTTCATTCCTACTTCTTTTGGCAGTGCAGATAAAGAAGCGAGTGTAACGCCAGATTACAAAACAGAAGATAAAAACGCATTAAATTATGCGAAATACTTGTTTTACAAAGAAGAGTTAAAGAAAAATTTACCCACAAAAGAACAAGAAATAGCAAAATGGAATTTAAAAACTTGCGAATACTTACTTAAACTCAATGATAAAAATTTTGCATTAAATAAATCTTTTACTGGTAATTACGAAAATGATAGAAAAGTGTTTTTAAAAAACGGACAGCCATTTATTTCGTTTAATAACAAAGAATACAAACTTATACAGATCGATGAAAATGAATTTATAGTAGTAGGTTTTGAAGACACTTTTGGCGCTGGAAACAGACGAATTATCTTTAACACTAAAGGATTTGAAGAAAAGATTTATTTCAGTGGTCAACTATTAAATAAGTTTTGGGGTAAACTATAGAAAAAAAACGGACTCATAACACACGGCTCTATTTGTGCGTTCGGCTTCGGCATTTGAAAAAGCGGTCTCTCCCGCGAAAGACAATTATTTTCGCTTTGCAAAAGTCTAATAAATATTTATCTTTATTTAAACATTTCGTCAGACATAGTTTCAAATCCCAAAAAACAAGCCGCAAAACGTTAGCTTCAATTGCGCAGAATGTCTTATACTGAAATAGGTTGACAACAAATCAACCAACATGAAGAAACAACCTCTATCCAGAAAATGGAAACCTGCCGAGAAAATGGAGTTAAACAAACCCTCATTTGCTCTCAAGAAAAAAGTAATCCAACAAATTATTAATGGACAAATCAGCATTCATGCTGCTGCAATTAAATATGATTTATGCAGAAGTTCCATAGATTATTGGTTAAAAAAATTCACTACCTTAGAGGAAGCCGAAGGTTATATGGAAAAAGATAAAGAACTTAAGAAGCTTCAAAAGCGTATACAAGAGCTGGAATGGGTAAAAGATTTTCAGCAGGATCTTATTGTCGAATTTGAACTAATGACGGGGAAAGCATTAGCAAAAAAGCATTTACCCGAACATCTAGCCAAAGAGATAGAAAGCAAAAAGAAGGCCCAGAAAAAGTAAGGCTTCTTTATGAGGTGTTCGGGATAAGTCGACAGGCTTATTATAAGCGTATACATAAGAGTTTTGATGAGGAGCAAAAACAAGCTCAGGTAATTAATTTGGTTAAACCTTTAAGGCGAGAACAAAGCCGGTTAGGTACACTAAAGGTTTACAAACTCATTAAACCATCATTAGAAAAAATGCAGATTAAACTTGGTAGAGATCGCTTTTACAGTGTTATGAGAGACCATGCTATGTTAATTCGTCGTAAGAAAAACTTTGTAAAAACAACCAACTCTAATCATAGATTTAGAAAGCATCCTAATTTAATTAAAGGCAATGTATATAATAAAGCAGAACAGGTATGGGTAAGCGACATCACCTATATTAAAACAGAACAGGGTTATTTATATTTATCATTAGTCACAGATTTATACTCCAAGAGAATCATGGGCTACAACCTTTCAGATAATATGAAAGTAGAAAGTTCGGCAATCGCATTACGCATGGCGATAGCAAACAGACAATATCCTGGAAGAGCATTAATACATCACTCAGACAGAGGCTTTCAATACTGCGCTGATAATTACACAAAGCTATTAGAAGACAACAATATTAAAATAAGTATGACTCAAAGTTACGACCCATACGAAAATGCAGTAGCAGAAAGAGTCAATGGAATTTTAAAAGGAGAATTTGATATTGCTGAAGGTTTTGTAAGTGAAGCACAAGCACAACGGGAAATTAAAAATGTCATTAATATTTATAATAATAAACGACCACATATAAGTTGTGATTATGTAACTCCTGTTCTTGCGCACATACAACAAAAACACAAGCCTAAATTCTACTCTAGGTTATTAACAAATAAACACATATTAACAAAAGAAAAAAGAAGCAAAAAAGAAAAAGCTACACAAAATAGTATTAATTTTAAATCATAAAAACATGTCAACCATTTTCAGGAAGAGACA